>ENA-UOIW01000019-UOIW01000019.1-human-gut-metagenome-genome-assembly--contig:-P58-NODE-19-length-157177-cov-26.775448_pt1 | contig 157177 bp, 134 predicted proteins | sample MGYA00242334_ERZ723881 | MGnify/ENA metagenome assembly ERZ723881 | reverse complement strand
TTATCTTCTTTTTTTCTAGCCTGATTGATTTCTTTTTTTACTTACTGTAACGCCGTAACGCTGTAACGCGTAACGGCTTGAATGAATATAAATCATTTCGGAATTATGCAAGTTATAGATACGTTGCATTTATATGCATTAACTATGCAAAATAGTTTCACAGGCAATGGAATATAGTTTCGCCGCGCCGCGCATTTATATGGATTCTCATTGCCATTTTGTTGCCCGAACAGGTAAAAAAAGTGGTGTTTTTAATCACGCTAAGAGCCTGTTTCCTTGTTTATAATCCGTTGATTCTCAGTGCGTAAATCGGAGCGGATGGAAACAGGCTCTCAGGGGAGCGTGCATTTCCGTTTATGCGGCATCGAAAACACCGGTATGACCCTTGCACAGTTCCCGATAATTGCTTATCTTAGCAGAGTGATTTTCTCTCTCTCGTTATAAATATAAGGGAAGGCGGCTCGCGTCCGCTTTACCCGTAGACCGCATAACCGACGGCTCCGCTCAACACAATCAGCAGGATGGGATTGACCTTGAAGCGGTAGGAGGCGATAAAGACGGCTATGAACAGCAATGCGCTGACGAGAATCTGCACGTCGCCCGTGCCGAAATTCTCGCCGTTCATCAGCACCAGCGCGGCGGCGGCCAGCAGCCCTACTACGCCCGGACGCAACCCGCTGAACACGGCAGCCACGGCGGGATGTTTCTGGTATTTGAGGAAGAAGCGGCTGATGAATACCATCAGGATAAACGAAGGCAGCACCACGGCACCCGTAGTGATGATGGAGCCGAGGATGCCTATCGCGTGCGAATAGCCCGCATTGACCACCGCCGTATAGCCTACGTAGGTGGCAGAGTTGATGCCGATAGGCCCCGGGGTCATCTGGCTGATGGCGATGATGTCGGTAAACTCGGTCGAGGTGAGCCAGGCGTGGCGGGTCACCACTTCGCCCTGTATCATGGAAATCATGGCGTAGCCTCCTCCGAACCCGAAGAGGCCAATTTTGAAGAATGCGTAGAAAAGTTGTAGGAAAAGCATGTTTCGTTTTCGTTTTTATCGGTTAGTTGGACTTGTTTAATTTGTGCTGGATCCATCTTCCGTAGATGTATCCTCCCGCGCCGCTCAGGATGATGACATAGATGGGCGAGAAGCCCAGCAGCCAGATAAGCAGGGCGGACACGACGGGTATCCATGCGTTGTAGCGGTTGATGCGCGCCGACTTTGCCATCTTGAACGTCGGGGCGGCTATCAGCGCCACCACGGCAGGGCGGATGCCCTTGAACACGCTCTCCACGGCGGGATATTGCTTGAATTGCTGGAAGAAGAGGGCGATGGCGAGGATGACCAGAAACGAGGGCAGGATGGTGCCCAGCGCCATCCAGAAGGCTCCCCAGAACTTGCGCAGCTTGTAGCCGATGAAGATGGCGATATTCACGGCGAAAATGCCCGGCACGGTCTGTGCCAGCGCCATCAGGTCGAGAAAGTCTTCGCGGGTTATCCACTTCCGCTTGTCCACCAGTTCGTCCTCGATGAGGGGTACCATGGCATAGCCGCCTCCGATGGTGAACATCCCGATGCGGGTGAAAATGAGGAATGACTTGATGTAGAAATTCATATCGTTTTTTTGTTTTTATTGTTGTCCGTTTTTGTTTTTTTCCGGTTGTTCCGGCTATGTTCCGCTTTGCGCCTTGAATACGCTGGGCGGCACGCCGTAAAACTTCTTGAACGTGTCGGCAAAGTATTTCGGGTCGGCAAATCCCATCCGGTCCGAAACTTCGGCTACGGTGTATTGCCGGCTTTTCAGTAGCGTGGCGGCTTCCTGCATGCGGATGTTGCGGATGAACTCGTTGGGCGCGATGCCCGTCAGCGCCTTTATCTTGTTGTAAAAGCTGGTTCGGCTCATGTTCATGCCCGCACACAGGGTGTCTACCGTAAGCTCGCCTCCCAGGCTTTGCTTGATAAGCGCGGTGACCTGGGTGATGAATTTTTCGTCCAGCCCCGTGGGGAGCGCGATGGCTTCTGCAGGCGGTTCCATTTCCAGGGATGCCTGGCGCAGCTTCTTGCGTATCAGGGCGCGGTTCTCCAGCAGGTTGCCGACGTTGGCTTTCAGCACCGTCAGGTCGAAAGGCTTGACGATGTACATGTCTGCCCGGGTCTGCAGGCCGCGCAGGATGTCTTCGCGCGTGGCGAGGGCGGTGAGCAAGATGACGGGTATGTGGCTGGTCTCGATGTCGCTTTTCAGGATGCCGCACATCTTTTCCCCGTCCATCACGGGCATCATCACGTCGGAGATAATCAGGTCGGGCTGCAGGGCGTGCACCTTGTCGAGCGCTTCCTGTCCGTTTTCGGCTTCCTCGGTGCGGCAGGTGTCCGCCAGGCTTTCCGCCAGGAACGAGCGCAGCCCCGCATTGTCTTCCACTATCAGAATCAGGGGCGCTTCGTCGCCCGCTTTTTGCCGGATGGCGGTGTGCGGCAGGGAGGCAGTCAGGTCGGGCTGCTCCTGTCCCGTGTCGGTCACTTCGTCGGGGATGCCTTCGGGGCGGTATTGGTAGTGCTCGTCGCGGATAGGGAAGCTCAGCGTGAATGTGGTGCCTGTGTTTTCGGCGCTGGAGAAGCTGATTCGCCCTTCGTGGTTGCGGATGAGGCGGTAGGTGAGCAGCATGCCGATGCCCGAGCCGGTAATCAGCTGGTTGGCGGCGTTCCGTCCGCGGAAAAGGAAGCGGAACAGCTTCTTCTGGTCTTCTTTGGGTATGCCGATGCCGGTATCGCTGATGTCCAGTGTCCAGCGGTTTTTGGTGCACCCGGCTTTCACCCGGATTTCCCCGCCCTGTGGCGTATACTTCAGGGCGTTGCTGATAAGGTTCCGCAGGATGGAGTCCATCTTGTTGCGGTCAATCCATACGTCCAGCGGGGCGGAGGTGCCGGTATAGTCCAGCCGGATGTGCTTTTGCCCGGCGTATGCCTCAAACTGCTTCAGGTAGCTTTGCAGGTACCGGTTCAGTTCGTAGCGCGACACGGTGGCTTGCGACCCGTAATAGCTTTCTTTCTGGAAATTGATGAGGTTGTCGGCAAGGTCGGAAAGACTTTCCGTGTTCTGCAGGGCAAGGTTGAGGTTCGTCATTCCCTTCTCGCTCAGGTGTTCGTCTTTCTGTATCTCGCCCAGCGGCGCCTTGATCAGGGTCAGCGGGGTGCGTATGTCGTGGGCGGTATGGATGAAGAAGTTGATTTTTTCTTGCGAGACCCGTTTTTCGTGGCGGATGGTCTTGACGCGCACTACCAGGTAGGTAATGCCGATGATGGCCAGAGCATAGACCAGGAACGCCCAGAAGGTGAGCCACAAGGGACGGCCTATCAGGATGCGGATGGTGCGCTCTTCGATAGTTTGGTGACTATCGGTAAGGATGGCACGCACGCGCAGGGTATAGTTCCCCGGCGAGAGGTTGGTGTACTGTATCAGCCCGTCGGGCGAGAGGGGCGACCATTGGTCGTAGAACCCTTCCAGCTTCCAGCTGTAGGCTATGTCGGAGGGGTTGTCGAAATTGATGGACGACACGTTGAGCGAGAACGTGTTCTGGTTATAGTCCAGCTCGATTTGCGTAGTCTGGTCGAGCGGCAGGGAAAGGGGAGAGTCTTTCTCGTTCGCGTGTACCGTGCGGTACATGATTTGCAGGTCGGTGAACACCATCCGGTTATAAAATTCGTCGGGGAGGCGGATGCTGTCGGGCAGGACGATGGCGCCCTCGCTGCTCCCGAATATCATTTGCCCTTCGCGGCTATGGATGGCCGCGCCGGGATTGAAGCTGGCGGCAAGCAGTCCCTGCTCTTTGGTCCAGTTGATGAAGGCATCCGTACCGAGGTTGAGGAAGGTAATTCCGTTTTCGGTGCCGATGTACAGGTTCCCGTCGCGGTCGGGGGCGATGCTGTAAATGTTGTCGTTCTCCAGTCCGCTGTTCTCCGTATGGTAATGGCTGATGATTTTCCCTTGTCCGTCCGCCACGAAAAGCCCGTTGCCCGAGGTGCCGATGTAGGTATGTCCGTTTCCCGGATGGAAATAGGTGACGTTGATGCATCCCATTTCGCTTGTGGAGTCGAAGGGGCTGAGGGTGCCGCTCGGCTTGTCGAGGATGAACATACCGCCGATGGTGCCTATCCACAGGGTCCGTTCGTCTTTTTCCACAAGGGTGGTGACGGGATAATCGATGGTGTATTCCGTGGTTTCATGGGTGCGCACGTCGTGTGCCTTCAGCCGGTAGAATCCCCCGGTCCAGACCAGTCCTTCGCGGTCGCGGTAGATGCAGCGGATGTACTTGTCGGGACCTTCTTCGGGCGAGAATATCCGTTGCTGGTGGAAGGTCACACGGTGTGTAGGCTTGTCTATCTGATAGATGCCCGACATGTATCCTCCTGCCAGGATGAGTCCGGGCTTCACCTCGCAAAGCGCCGTAAATATGCGGTTTTCGCTTTCGCCGGCAGCGTCTTTGCCGGTAGAGGTGAGGTAATTGGTCCATTGTTTGCGTCGGGTGTCGAAACAACTGATTCCGTTGCTGGTGGCATACCAGATGTCGCCGTCCGCGTCTTCCAGAATGCCGTTGATGCAGTTGTTGGCAAGCGAGTTGGCATTGTTGGCGGAGTGCACCAGCCACTGGTAGCTGGGGTATTGTTCGGTATAGACGGTGATGCCGGTAGGATACACGGCACTCCACAGGCGTCCCGCATGGTCCATGTAGATGTCTTTGATAATGTTCCCGTTCATTTTGTTGGGTGTGCGCGAGTCTTCCTGCAAGAACGGTTCCAGGTGCAGGCGTTGCATGTCGAGGCGGTAAACCCCTCTTCCGTCGCTGGCTATGTAGAGCGTGTCGGGATGGTTTCGGTCGGGGATGATGTTGTTGATGCCGATGTCCCTCATCGAGTTCCCGAGCGATATAAGCTTTTCTTTTTGAGGATTGTACACATATACCTTTCCCAGCAGGCTATTGATGACCAACTGGCGCGTGGAGTCGTGATAATAGATGTAGTCTATCAGTTGCAGGGAAGGCATGCGGAAAGGCTGTATCCGTTCGAGGCGTTGTCCCGCAAGCTTGATTTTGTAGAGCTGGAGTTCGGATGCCACGTAGTATTCGTCCGTGCCGCTCTGGGCGATGCCGATGATTTTCCCCTTCAGTTGCCGTGAAAAGCTGAAATGCGTTCCCGAAGGGATGTCGTAGACTACGAAATTCTTGTCCACACACATCCAGATGCGGTCGGAGCGGTCCATATAAACGGTAGATACCGGCCGTTTCTTGAGTTCCGGATATGCATGGTAGAGGTCGAAAGCAAGCTGGAAAGAGTCTTTCAGCTCATCGTAATGGAAAAGATACCCGTCTTTGCCTATTTCCCAGACGGTATGCTTGCTATCGGTCCGCAAGATATTGAGGTTGGGATAGAAGTCGAGCGCCTTGCCGTTGTGCAGCAAGTCGTAGTGTGTGAACCGTTTCCCGTCATAACGGTCGATGCCTTTATGGGTCAGTATCCAGATGTAATATTGTTCCCCTTGCTGGATGGACAAGGCCCGCCGGCTGCTCAGCCCGTTTTCGGTGCTGATGTATTCGAATATCTGGGCGTTTGCCGGAAAGGCGATAGCCAGTAGAAGCCAAACCAGAAGATAGAGTTTATGTGCCATAACGGGGACGGGAGTCGGATTATCTTTGCTATGAAAAGGTATGTTTATGAAAATTCACCACAGAGATTGTACACAGAGTCTCACAACGTTCTTCTTCCTTGTGAGGCCCTGTTTCCTCTCTGTGGTGAGCATTTATGAATCAGCTGCTTATCACTTGTGGGCTTCTACCCACTTGCGCGCGTTGACGAAAGCTTCCATCCACGGAGTGATTTGGTCTTCGCCGATGCGTTCGGCAGGATAATAAGCGTTTTCCCAGGGGAAGCAAGCGCGTTCCAGGTGGGGCATCATTGCCAGATGGCGTCCGTCCTGGCTGGCGATACCTGCCACGCTATAGTCGGAGCCGTTCGGGTTGCCCGGATATTCATCGTACGAATATTTCAGCACCACGTTGTAGTGGTCTTCCGGATAAGGAAGCGAGAACTTGCCTTCGCCGTGAGCCACCCAGATACCCAGTTTCGAGCCGCTTAACGAACCGAACATCACGCTTCGGTTCATCGGTACGGTGACGCCCAAGAAAGCCGATTCGAACTTGTGCGAATCGTTGTGCAGCATCTTGCCCTGTTTCTTGTCTTCGGGCGTAATCAAGCCCAGTTCCATCATCAGCTGGCATCCGTTGCATACACCCAGCGAGAGGGTGTCCTGACGCGCATAGAACTTATCCAATGCCGCCTTGGCTTTCGGATTGAACAGGAAGGTTCCCGCCCATCCTTTTGCCGAGCCTAACACGTCGGAGTTGGAGAATCCGCCGCAGAACACAATCATGTGGATGTCTTCCAGCGTTTCGCGTCCGCTCACCAGGTCGGTCATCGTGACGTCTTTCACATCGAATCCAGCCAGATAGAGCATATAAGCCATCTCACGCTCGCCGTTGGTGCCTTTCTCGCGGATAATGGCCGCCTTGATGCCACTCGGCGTGCGGCGGTCGGGATTCAGGCCGAACTGAGACAATTTTCCGGTGAACGACTTGTCGAACACGATTTCGAGCGGTTGTTTCTTGTAGTTCTCGAAGCGTTTCTTGGCACATCCGTTCATGCTTTGCTTGCGGTCGAGCAGATAGGAAGTGGAGTACCATACATCGCGCAGGTAATCGATGCCGAACTGGTAAGTGGCATCGTGGAGCGTTACCAGGATATGGCGTTCGTCGGCAGGAGTACCCAGCTTGACGAAGCCTACGCCTGCATCTTCCAGGATTTTCTTCACTTCGTGCTTATGCTTGTCGGCCACCTGGATAACGACACCCGGGTTTTCGGCAAAGAGAATCTTCACGATGTCCTCGTGCTTGAATTTGTCGAGTTTGATTTCCATACCGCCTTCCGTGTTGGCAAAACACATTTCCAGCAAGGTCGTAATAAGGCCTCCCGCCGAGATGTCGTGCCCGGCAAGTATCAGTCCCTTATTGACAAGTTCCTGAACGGCAAGGAAGGCATCGCGGAAATATTCGGGATTCTGTACAGTAGGAACATCGTCGCCCACCTTATTTAATGCCTGCGCGAAAGCGGAACCGCCCAGACGGAGCTGGTCGAAGCTGAAATCGATGTGATAGAAAGTCGATTTCGGATTGTTCACCATAACGGGTGAAACCACTTTCTTGATATCCGACACTTCGCCTCCGGCAGATACGATGACCGTTCCCGGGCTGATGATTTTCTCTCCGTTCGGGTATTTCTGGGTCATCGACAAAGAGTCTTTTCCCGTGGGCACGTTGATGTGCAGGGCACAACAGAAGTCGGACAAGGCTTTCACCGCCGTATAGAGGCGTGCGTCTTCGCCTTCTTGCGAGCGGCAGGGCCACATCCAGTTGGCGGAAAGCGACAAGCTGTCCATACCGTCGGCAAGCGGAGCCCAAACGATGTTGGTCAAGGCTTCGGCTACGGATAATACCGAACCTGCGGCAGGATTGGCAAGCCCTGCTTGCGGCGCGTGTCCTAAAGCGGTGGCAATGCCTTTTTCGCCCCGGTAATCGAGTGCGACCACACCGCAATCGCTCAAAGGCAATTGCAGTTCGCCCTGGCATTGCTGGCGTGCGATTTTACCCGTCACCGAGCGGTCTACCTTGTTGGTCAGCCAGTCCTTGCAAGCCACGGCTTCCAGTTGGAGCACACGGTTGAGGTATTCGTTGAGTTTGGTTACATCGTAGGTCACGTTTTCGTAATGGCGTTCTACGGTCTTGTCTACCATATAAGTTTTAGGAGAAGAACCGAACATCTGGTCTACCGCCAGGTCGAACGGGCGTACTCCGTCGGCTTGCTCGAAAGCGAAACGGTGGTCTCCGGTGGTTTCACCTACCACGTACATCGGGGCACGTTCGCGTTCGGCTATTTTCTGCACGTGTTCCAATGCCTCTTCTTCGATGAGCAGGCCCATGCGCTCTTGCGATTCGTTGGCGATGATTTCTTTTGCCGAGAGGGTCTCGTCTCCGATGGGCAGCTTGTCCATGTGAATCAGACCGCCGCAATCTTCCACCAGCTCCGACAAGCAATTGACGTGTCCTGCCGAGCCGTGGTCGTGGATGGAAACGATGGGGTTGGTATCTTCTTCGCACAAGGCGCGCACCACGTTGTAGGCACGCTTCTGCATTTCGGCATTGGCGCGCTGGACGGCATTCAATTCGATGCCCGACGAATAACGTCCGGTATCTACCGACGATACCGAACCTCCTCCCAGTCCGATACGGTAGTTGTCGCCACCCAGTACGACGATGTCATCGCCCGGCTCGGGAGTGCCTTTCAGGCAATCGCGCTGAGTGCCGTAGCCTACACCTCCGGCAAGCATAATCACTTTGTCGTAAGCGTATTTTTCATTGTTCTCCTGATGTTCGAAGGTAAGAACCGAACCGCAAATCAGCGGTTGTCCGAATTTGTTTCCGAAGTCGGAAGCACCGTTCGAAGCTTTAATCAGGATTTGTTCGGGCGTCTGGTACAGCCATTTGCGTACCGGCAGGATGCTTTCCCATTCGCGTCCTTCCTCGGTACGCGGATACGAGGTCATGTAAACCGCCGTACCGGCAATGGGCCACGAGCCTTTACCTCCGCCCATACGGTCGCGGATTTCTCCTCCGGTACCTGTAGAAGCACCGTTGAACGGTTCTACCGTAGTGGGGAAATTATGCGTTTCCGCTTTCAGGGAGATAACGGTCTTGATATCTTTGATGATGAAATAATCGGAAGTGGAATGGTCTTTCGGCGCGAATTGTTCCACTACCGGACCTTCGGCGAACGCCACATTGTCTTTATATGCCGAAATAATCTTGTTGGGATTTTCCTTCGTGGTCTTCTTAATCATTTGGAACAGGGATGATTCCATTTCTTGCCCGTCGATGATGAATGTGCCGCCGAAGATTTTATGCCGGCAATGTTCGGAGTTGATTTGGGCGAAGCCGAACACTTCCGAGTCGGTCAGCTTGCGTCCCAGGTCTTTCTCCACCTTTTTCAGGTAATCCATCTCTTCGCGTGAAAGCGCCAGGCCTTCCTGCTCGTTGTAAGCTTCCAGGTCTTCGATGTAGATGATGGGCTGGGGTTTGATGTTTACGTCGAACACGTGCTGGTCCAGTCCGTGGTACATGCGTTGCAACATCGGGTCGTGGTCGGCGTTTTCATCTTTTACAGGGAAATATTCTTCGATACGGCGGATGCCTTCCAGTCCCATGTTTTGGGTAATTTCCACCGCATTGGTACTCCAGGGAGTAATCATTTCGCGGCGTGGACCGATAAACCAACCTTTTAAATTCTCTTCTTTTTCTACCGTAGCGTTGCTGTACAGCCAACTGAGTTTCTTGATGTCGTCGGCAGACATTTCCTTGTTGCATTGGGTAGCGATCACACTTTGACCGGGTGTTCTGAAAAATAGAATCATAGCGTCTGTTATGGTTTAAAAATGATTGTTCACTAAAATTATTCCGCAAAGTTACACAATTCGTCGGAAAATATCGAATAAAAAGCGGATTTCCTTGTAAAAAGCGTCTCTTCTTGAGCGATAAGTACAATTTGTCAGGCCGTATAAAAACCTCAATTCGCCCTTTCTCTTGATAATAGAGGCTGAAAAAGTAGGTATTTTCGCAAAAAAGTAGCATCTTTGCACTATGAATTGGATAGAACAGGTTACGATACTGGATTTATTGGTGAAAGGGTTCATCGTAGGCGTGGTGGTCTCGGCACCTTTGGGGCCCGTTGGCGTTCTTTGCATTCAACGTACATTGAATAAAGGACGCTGGTTCGGGTTTGTCACCGGATTGGGGGCGGCGTTGAGCGACATCTGCTACGCGCTGCTTACGGGATATGGGATGAGTTTTATGGACGAACTGATTTTGAAGCATCAGATTTTCCTGCAGGTGGTGGGAAGCGTCATGTTGCTTGCTTTCGGAGTCTATACGTTCCGGAGCAATCCGGTGAGGGCGCTCCGTCCTTCTTCGGGAAAGCGGGGCACTTACCTGCATAATTTCGTCACGGCTTTTCTGGTCACCTTTTCCAATCCCTTGATTATATTCTTGTTTATCGGCCTCTTTGCCCGCTTTTCGTTTGTGATGCCGGGCAGTCCCCTCGGGTTTCAGCTGGTAGGCTATCTGGCCATCATCCTGGGAGCCGTCACGTGGTGGTTCAGCATTACGTATTTTGTCAATAAGGTACGCACGCGTTTCAATGTGCGGGGCATTTGGATGTTGAACCGTATCATTGGCGTAGTGGTGATTATCGCCGCGGTAGTGGGTTTCATCCTGGCTTCTGTCGGAAAATCAATATCTTGATATATGTACATTTCTCAACAATTAAAACAACAGAACATTGCGGAATACCTGCTCTATATGTGGCAGGTGGAAGACCTGATTCGTGCCAATGGTTTCGATATCGAAAAGATAAAGCGGAATGTCATAGACACTTATCCTTCGCTGACCGAAGAGCAGAAGAAAGAGCTGGCGCGATGGTATGAGGATTTAATCAATATGATGCACGATGAGGGAGTGATGCAGAAAGGGCATATCCAAATCAATAAGAATATCATCGTGTGGCTGACCGACTTGCATTTACGCCTTTTGCGCTCGCCCAAGTTCCCTTATTACAGTGCCGCTTATTATAAGGCGTTGCCCTTTATCATGGAACTCCGGGCAAAGGGAGCCGATAAGGATGTACCCGAACTGGAGACTTGCTTTGACGCGATGTATGGCGTATTGATGCTGAAATTGCAGAAGAAAAAGGTGAGCGAAGAAACCCAAAAGGCGATAAAGGTTATCGGAGATTTGCTCGCGATGCTGGCGGGCTATTATATAAAGGATAAGAAAGGAGAATTAGATTTAGACTGATATGAAAAATATATTGATTACCGGCGCTAACGGGCAACTGGGAAACGAGATGCGCCTGCAGGCAAAAGCGAATGAAGGATTTGCTTATTTCTTCACCGACAAGGAAGAACTGGACATTTGTAATGAACAGGCTGTAATGGAGTATGTCACCCGGCACGAGATTGACATTATCGTCAATTGTGCGGCCTATACGGCGGTGGATAAGGCAGAGGACAATGCCGTTTTATGCGATTTGTTGAATCATCTGGCTCCGGGTTATCTGGCGAAAGCGGTACAGAGCCGTGAAGGGTGCCTGATTCAGGTTTCTACCGATTATGTGTTCGATGGTACTTCTCACGTTCCTTATCGTGAGGACCAACCTACGTGTCCGAATTCGGTTTACGGTACGACCAAACTGGCGGGCGAGCGGGAAGCGATGAAATATTGTCCGAATACGATGATTATCCGTACGGCATGGCTGTATTCCACTTTCGGCAATAATTTCGTGAAGACCATGATTCGCCTGGGGCGTGAAAAAGAAGCGTTGGGCGTGATTTTCGACCAAATCGGTACGCCTACTTATGCACGCGACCTGGCGGGCGCGATTTATGCGGCGTTGAACCGTGGCATTGTGCCGGGCGTTTATCATTTCAGCGATGAAGGGGTATGCTCGTGGTATGATTTCACGAAAATGATACATCATCTGGCAGGCATAACCACCTGCAAGGTACGTCCCCTCCACACCGACGAGTATCCCACGCGTGCCAGCCGTCCGCATTATTCCGTATTGGACAAGACCAAGATAAAGCAAACCTACGGCATCGAAATTCCCTATTGGATAGATAGTCTGAAGGACTGCATCAATGAATTGAATAAAGAAAACAAGCAATAAGATATGGCGAATCAAGAAATAGAAAGAAGAAGGACCTTTGCGATTATCGCGCACCCTGATGCCGGTAAGACCTCGTTGACGGAAAAGTTGTTGCTCTTCGGAGGACAGATTCAGGTGGCAGGTGCGGTGAAATCGAATAAGATTAAGAAGACGGCTACCTCCGACTGGATGGATATCGAAAAGCAACGCGGTATCTCGGTCACCACCTCGGTGATGGAGTTCGACTATCAGGGCTATAAGGTAAATATCCTCGACACACCGGGTCACCAGGATTTTGCGGAAGATACCTACCGGACACTGACGGCGGTAGATAGCGTCATCATTGTTGTGGATGGCGCGAAGGGTGTGGAAACCCAGACCCGCAAGTTGATGGAAGTGTGCCGGATGCGGAATACTCCGGTGATTATCTTCGTCAATAAGATGGACCGGGAGGCGAAGGATCCGTTCGATTTGCTCGATGAACTGGAAGAGGAATTGGTTATCAACGTGCGTCCGTTGACCTGGCCGATAGAGAGCGGTCCACGTTTCAAGGGCGTATATAATATTTATGAGAAGAAGCTGAACTTGTTCCAGCCCTCGAAACAGGTGGTGACAGAGAAAGTGGAAGTGGACATCCATACCGACGACCTTGATAATCACATCGGTACGCCGCTTGCCGATAAGCTTCGTAGCGAACTGGAGTTGATAGAAGGAGTCTATCCCGAGTTTGAAGTGGAAGAATACCTGAAGGGTGAGTTGGCACCGGTATTTTTCGGTTCGGCATTGAATAACTTCGGCGTCCAGGAATTGCTGGATTGCTTCGTGAAGATTGCTCCGAGCCCTCGTCCTGTACAGGCGGAAGAGCGTCTGGTAATGCCCGACGAGCCGAAATTTACGGGATTCATCTTCAAGATTACGGCTAATATCGACCCCAACCACCGTTCGTGTGTCGCTTTCTGTAAGGTATGTTCGGGCAAGTTTGTCCGCAATGCGCCTTATCTGCACGTGCGTCATAACAAGACGGTACGCTTTTCTTCGCCCACCCAGTTCATGGCGCAACGCAAGACTACGGTAGACGAAGCGTGGGCAGGCGATATCATCGGTTTGCCCGATAACGGAGTGTTCAAGATTGGCGATACGCTGACCGAAGGCGAAATGTTGCACTTCAAGGGGTTGCCCAGCTTTTCTCCCGAAATGTTCAAATACATCGAGAATGCCGACCCGATGAAGACCAAGCAATTGAATAAAGGTATCGACCAGTTGATGGACGAAGGTGTGGCACAGTTGTTCATCAATCAGTTCAACGGGCGCAAACTGATTGGTACGGTAGGCCAGTTGCAGTTCGAGGTGATTCAGTATCGCTTGGAGAACGAATACAATGCCAAGTGCCGTTGGGAACCGGTCAGCCTTTATAAGGCTTGTTGGATAGAAAGCGATGACGCCGCCGAGCTGGAAGCCTTCAAGAAGCGTAAGTTCCAGTATATGGCGAAAGACCGTGAGGGGAGGGATGTGTTCCTTGCCGATAGCGGTTATGTGCTTCAGATGGCTCAGAACGATTTCAAGCACATCAAGTTCCATTTCACCAGCGAGTTCTGACGCAACTAAGTGCGATGGCCGATGCACTTAGCTGCGTTGGTCATCGCACTTAGCTGCGTAGGTCATCGCAAATAAGTGCGTCGGCGCATGCAGCTATTATCCGTTTATAATAGTTTCAGCATTTCCTTTTCGCGCTTCAGTTCTTCGAAGTTTTTGTCGGGAGATACCAGCATCATGCTTTTTATGACGTCTCCTTCTTTGCAGGTATAGTTGTAGTAAGCCTGTTGTTCTTCATTCAGTTTGTCTTTAGGGATGACTTCGGTGCGCATCTCGGCAAACTCTTCCAAGGGGATTTCATCGCCCTGGCGCACGAAGATGACACGTCGGGCTATCGGGTTCCGGCTATAGTCGTGTGTCAGGTAAATGCCCTTCAGCAGGTCGGGATATTCGATGATGGGCAATTGCAGGTAGACCGCTTTCAGTGCCAGTTGAAGCCGTTTTTGCTCATTAAATAAAAGGTATCCGATTTGGAAAGGAGAAAACAGGCCTACGCCGGTATAATAATCTCCCGACATGTTTTGCGAATAGACCTTGGGCAAGGTCTCCCCGTCGGTTATGGAGGCAATCATATAAGGTTCCACTTTCAACCCGTCTGAGAACGATGAGGAGCTGTAGGCGAGATACAGTCCCGTATAGACACTGGCATTAGGCAGGTATTTGATGGCTTCCCTTTCGATGTCGTCTAAAAACGGTCTGCCGTTACCTTTGGAATTGACCGGGCGGGGTTCAAGATGATTTACCTTATCATAGAGCAAGTCCAGGCATCCCAGCAATTTGCGTTTCGACACATTGTTCACTTGTTGCAATGCTTTGTCCAGCGCGCTTTCTTTTTCTTCTCCGCCCGAAATCAGGTTGACATACATAGGCAATACCGAGGAATATAATGACGATAACACGCTCGAAGCGATATCGGTTTCCTCGGAAATGTCTTTCATTCTTACTCCGGATTCGCGGAGCTTTTTCATTCGTTCGTAAAGGGATACCAATCTGTCCATATTCTTTATTTTTTTGCAAATGTACGATTAAGATGTTACAATGATATTTCATTTGTTTCATTTCGATGACATTATCTTGATATAAACATGAAATTATAAAAGGCTCGTAATCAGTCTTTATAATACATCATAAATTAATTCTTTCAGAAAACGGCTTGGAGTAGTTTTGCCGCCGGAATTAAAACTGAAAGATCATGGAACAATTGAAAAGAAACAAGAAAATGTCTGATGTGTTGCTCATCCTGTGGGCGGGAGGTGCGGCTTTGCTTTCCTATTCGTTGGTTTATGCGTTGCGCAAGCCTTATACGGCGGCTTCGTTCGAGGGACTGAGCTTTTTCGGGAGTGACTATAAGATAGCGGTCACTACCATTCAAATCTTAGGCTATGTGATATCCAAGTTCTTTGGCATCAAAATCATTTCGGAACTGAAAAAGGAAAACCGTTTCCGCTTCTTTGTGGGTTCGGCGGTTCTTGCCGAAGCGGCGCTGATAGGTTTCGGCCTGCTGAACACTCCTTATAATGTCATAGCCATGTTCGTCAACGGACTATCGCTGGGATGTATGTGGGGCGTGATATTCAGCTTCATCGAGGGGCGTAAGGTGACCGATATTTTGGCGAGCCTGCTCGGTGTGAGCATGGTGTTCAGTTCGGGTGTGGCAAAGAGTTTCGGATTGTTTGCCATGAACGATTTGCATATCGACCAGTTTTGGATGCCTGCCGTAATCGGCGCTTTCGCCTTGCCGCTTCTGGTGTTTATGGGATACATGCTGAAGCGTCTTCCTCAGCCTACCGCCGAGGACATTGCCTTGCGCAATGAGCGTGTGACACTGGACGGGAAAGGCAGGAAAGCCCTTTTCATGAAATATGCTCCCATCCTTTCCCTGTTGTTTGTGGGCAATTTCATGCTGCTCGTCTTGCGCGATATCAAAGAAGATTTCCTGGTCAATATTCTCGATATGAGCAATCAGTCTTCGTGGCTTTTCGCACAGATTGACACGATAGTGACACTTATCATTCTGGGCATATTCGCGTTGTTCATTTTCTTCCGCAGCAACATCAAGGCATTGCTTTGGCTGATGACGCTGGTCATAGCGGGATGTCTTACGATGACCTACGTGTCTTTCCATTACGACACGCTGAACCTGGAGCCGGTGACATGGCTTTTCATCGAGAGCTTGTCGATTTACATTGCTTACTTGACTTTCCAGACCATATTCTTCGACCGTTTCATCGCTTGTTTCCGCATTACGGGCAACGTGGGGTTCTTTATCGCGATGATTGATTTCATCGGCTATATGGGAACGGTGACCCTGCTCTGTACAAAAGAATTCCTGAATATCGAGTTGGAATGGTTTGCCTTGTTCAATCATATTGCCTGTGTGGTGGGAGCCGTCTGCACCGTCTTGTTTACAGTGGCGGGCATCTTGATTTACCGCCGGTACAATAAGACTTTTCGAATGAAAGAAACCGACGAAACGTATGTGAACGCACAATTAGTATAAACAAAATCAAATAAAAAAGAATGGAAAAAAATTATGATATCCTGATTATCGGGGGCGGATTGCTGGGTTGTGCCACGGCATACCAGCTGGCGAAACGGAAAGCGGGAAAGATTTTACTGCTGGATGCAAATGAAATCGCTTCACAGGCTTCATCGCGTGCCGCTTGCCTGTTGACCCGCGCACGGACAAAACCGGCATTGATGGAATTGGTGCAGGAAACGTATGACTGCATCGGCGAGATGGAAACGCTTTTAGGCGAGTCGCTCGAACTGCAGACGTGCGGAAGCATAACGATTGCTTCTTCGGAAACATCGCTTCGGGGGGTAGAAGCCTTGGAGGAAGCCGCTACACGGTTTGGCATACCCAACGAACGGATAGACAAAAGCCGTACCAAGGAATTGCTTCCCTGGATAAATACGGATGCGGTGGATGTTGCTCTTTATATGCCTACCGATGCTTTTATTGATTCGGCATTGCTTTGTTCGGGATATGCCAAGGCCGCAACCGCCTTGGGCGTGGAAATCCGTCCTAATTGCAAAGTGAAAGAGATTATGGTAGAAGACCATCGGATACAAGGTGTCCGGCTGGCAGATGATACATGTATTGGGGCAGGGGTAGTAGTAAATGCCGCCGGTTCGTGGGCCAATCTGTTGATGCGCCCTTTGCATATAGGTTTGCCTTTTACTCCTGTACGCAGCCATTTCTGGATTACGGCGATAGACTCCGAACGTTTCCCGGCAGGGCATCCGTTTACTGTGATACCCGACGCACGTGCCTTTACCCGTTCGGATGTAGGCGCACTCATCATCGGTTTGCGTGAAAGCCATTGCCAACCGTTCGATCCGGCTACCTTGACTTCCCGTTTGGAAGACTTCGATTTCCATAAATCGGCAGAGTGGACAGTGCTCGACGAATGTGCTCCTTTATTGAAACCTTATTTACGCGACATAGATGATTTGCTGATTGCCCATTACATGGCAGGTCCTTCATGCTATGTGCCTGATGCGATGTTTATCATTGGTGCGGTCCGTCCATACGAAGGCTTGTTCACCGTGACCGGATGTTGTGGCGGAGGTGTAGCGGCAGGAGGCGGAATGGGACGCTTGGCCGCAGAACTGATAACGGGTGAAACGCCTTTTGTCAGTCCGGCTTTGTTTGCGCCCGACCGTTTTGGCGAAGTAGACCCTTTCTCTCCTGAGTTCCGGCAGCGTTGCGCTGATGCGCGTTCGAACAAGCGAGGAGGATAAATCCCAGTGTTTTCCATCTATCATGAAACCAAATATAAACAGATAATGAAACGATATATTGTATTCTTGAAACAGGTTCCGCTCTCGACCAAGGTGGAACTCGACCCGATAACCAAAACATTGAAACGTTCGTCGGCACTTAGCCAAACGAATCCGGATGATTTATATGCTTTGCAGGCGGCACTCGATTTAAAGCGGGACACAGGTGCCGAAGTGGTAGCTGTCAGCATGGGACCGGCTTCGGCGGAAGCCGTGTTGCGTGAAGCCTTGCAGCGCGGAGCAGACCGGGCGATATTGCTCTCTTCGCCCGCTTTTGCAGGCAGTGATACGTGGTGTACCAGTCTGGTGCTTGCATCGGCAGTCCGCAAGATAGGTGATTTTGACCTCTTGTTTTTCGGACGGATGGCAATCGACGGAGATACGGCACAAGTAGGTCCGGAAGTGGCAGGGCAATTGGATATCCCGCAAGTGACCTGCTTGTCAGCCATCGAAGGCATCTCGGACAGTACCGTCAGATTGAGTCGGAAAGCAGGCAATGCGTTGCAACGGATGGAGATAAACTTGCCTTGTGCCATCATGGTAAGCCGCGAGAATGGAGAATTGGATTGCATGACGCTGGCAGGATGGCGGCACGCGCAGCTCCGGCAGATTGTGCAATGGAACGAAGACGATTTGGGATTGGATGCCGCTTGTGTCGGACTCCACGCATCACCTACACGGGTGGTATCGACTTCGGTTCCTGTCCGGAAAAAACAGATTTGCTGGTGTGCCGATGCAACTCAATTGACTGAACTTATCCGAAACACAATAGTATCACAATAAAAAAGACAAATATTATGAATAATCCTACTATATCTTTCGCCCTGCAAGTACATAAAGAATCATGCATCGGATGCGGAGCCTGTGTCGACGCTTGTGCTTACCAAGCCATCCGTATGGAAGAATATCCCCAAATAGACCCGTATGCCTGCCGCTTGTGCGGCAGCTGTGTGCAGGCATGCCCTTCCGAAGCCTTGGTAATGAACCATCCCGATTCCACTCCCAAGGCTTCTGTTGACGCCAAAGGCATTTGGGTACTTGCCGAGACTGAACACGACGGAGAACTTTCTGACGTGACCAAAGAATTGCTGGGTAAGGCTGTCTGTTTAGCCGAAAAGCTTCAGCAGGACGTAGAAGCCCTTCTGATTGGGGATAACCTGGAAGAAACAGCTTCCGCTTTGATTGCTTATGGAGCCAATCGGGTGCATGTGGCAGAACATCCGGCACTGGCTTCCTTTATCGAGGAAAACCATGCCCGTGCGGCTGTGCAGCTCATTCGTGAGTGTCATCCTGCCATCTTGCTCGTAGGTGCTACGCCGCGTGGTAGGGGGCTTTCGGCACGTATCGCGGCCCTGTTGCAGACCGGGTTGACCGCCGACTGTACAGAATTGGATATTGATGCGGAAACAGGATTGCTGCAACAAATCCGTCCGGCATTCGGTGGTAATCTGATGGCTACTATAGCCACTCCGGAACACCGTCCTCAGATGGCTTCTGTCCGTCCGGGTGTGATGAAGGCGCGTGATATGAATCTTGCCTTACAGGGAGAAATCGTTCGTCATGATTTGTCGGCTTTCGAAAGCGATGCACGTGTACGCTTGTTAAGTGAAGTATTGGAAACGGCAGGTAATGATTCTCTCAATAACAGCCGGATTGTGATTGGTATAGGGCGGGGAGTAAAGAAAAAAGAGACGGTAGAACGCATTAAGCATTGGGCCGGTCTGATAGGAGCCGCTGTAGCAGGCTCGCGTGCGGCGGTAGAAGCCGGATTGATTGACGCTCGCCTGCAGGTAGGGCAAACCGGCCATACCATTGCACCCGATTTGTACATCGCTATTGGCATCAGTGGACAAATCCAGCATACTTCAGGCATAGCAGGCTCCAAGCGGATTATTGCCATCAATCCCGACCGGACGGCACCTATCTTTAATGTTGCAGATTACGGCTGGGCTGTATCTATAGAAGAAGCGCTTCCCCGACTAATGGCTGAATACGTATGAGAAAGATTGTTTTAGGATTGGCAAGTGCCTTTTTCCTGAGTGGAGCGATGGCGTTGCAGGCACAGGAACAACTGAAAATCAAGTTCCGTTCGCGGGCCTTGCTCGATGCCGCCGTTTCGGGTTATGGCAAGGAAAACGTGCAAGGCTATTATCGGCTGGAAGATTTCCGGGTAGGTTTTAAGGCGACTTACGGGCGTTTCGAAGCCAAGGTCGACGTAGGATTGGGCGGAGGAAAGGTCGCTATCAAAGACCTGCTGGTGAATTATCATTTCAAGAACAGTGTGCTTTCGTTCGGCAATGCATACGAACCGTTCTCGATGGATATGCTGATTAGTACAGCCGATTTGCGCTTCCATCAGTCGGCGGCATCCGTGCTTGCCTTTACCGACAGCCGCAAGCTGGGGGCAACTTATCATTTCTATAACGATGCGTGGTATCTGGCTACGGGGGTATATACCCACAATGACATCAATAAGATAGGAAGCGGACAGAAGAATGCTTTCGTATCCACTTCGCGTGCCGTGTGGCGTAGGAAGGAAGGAGAGCATCGGTTGATTCATCTGGGCGGAGCCTTCTCGTTCCGTACCCGGCAGGTCAATACCGAAGAAGCGCCTGTGGGAAGCGTGGATAGCGAAGGCATTACTTCCATGTTTCCCGCCCCTTTGCTTGAGGCGGAAATCCCCGACATGGGAACTGAAGTAAAAGGTGTTATCGAAGCCTTGTATACGGCTCCCCGCTGGATGGTGCAGGCTGAGTATTATTTCGACCGCCTGAACCGGACCGGAGGCAATCGGGCTTACCGCCCTCACGGGGGATACATACAGGGCGGTTTCTTGCTGCAAGGCAGAGGGTTTGTCTACGATGCGATGTATGGCATACCCGGTCGTCCTGTCACTCCGCAGGCTATCGAACTGGTTGCCCGCCTGAATTATACAGACATGAATGACAGGAAAGCCGGTATTTACGGAGGGGAAGAAACAGATCTTTCAATCGGTGTGAACTGGTATCTTAATTCTTATTTCGGCGTGAAGCTGAACGGAAGTTATGTGTGGGTAGGAGAACACTGCAATTCATTCTACCAGAAAGATTTCTTCCTTGCCCAGCTTCGCCTGCAATACATTTTTTAATCGCTCCACACCGTTTGATACCAAGAAATGGCAGAACGGTAATAAGCATTCCAATCCCCGTTGTCAACAGCATCGGGGATATACATACCCATTCCGCAATAGCGGTCTTCATCCCGCAACACAGAACCGTATGGGTTGGTGCTGTAACCGGCATCTGTGATGCATCCTTTGGCAATGACGGTCTGATCCAGCACTTGTTGGAAATCGGCAGGAAGTGTGCCTTCGTTCAATTGTTTAATAATGTCAGCCACATCAAACGAGAAATAAAGGTAATCGTTTACTCCGTATTGCTGGAACAGGTGATAGTCCTGCATGTTTTCGATGGTGCTCTTATAAGGAGCCAGTTGGTTTCTTACGCTTGCGGCAAAGTCATCCATCTGTGTGCAGTCTACAACAGCATAGGTTCCCCATAATCCTTCTTTCTTATTGAAGCTGATGACGTCTTTGCAAAGCTGGTTAAAGTCAATGTCGTCCTGATACAGGTCATCCAATATCAGGTGATAAGGCAAGCCTACTACCGGTGTTTCCATCACCGAAGCAATGCAATAATGGGTGGCATGCCGTAGTTCGTAGCATACTTCTGCAGTTTCCATCATGCAGGCATCAAATAACACAAAGTCCAGATTACCGGGGAAGCTTTGCTCCAATACCTCTGCCAGTTCGGGAATGTTGATAGAGTTTCGGCTGGTTCCGTCCTGCCCGAATGACTTGGTAGAGATGGTTGTGCCTACTGCAGGCATCCAGCTGGTGACATGCGAGCCGAAAATCAGTCCGTAGCTTTGCGACGGGAGGATGTTGGTCATCATTTGCAGGTTGGCAAGCATGACATCCGCATCGGTAGCTATGCCGGGAACTGCTGCATATTGTTTGGCTTGCGCAATGATGTTTCCTTCTGTCCGGCTGTTCTTCTCCAGCACCGGCTGACCGTTGATTTGTCCGTGTCCATCAGCTAAAAAAGCAAGGATCTGCGGTTCGTCAATATACTGGTTGGTTGAATAGGGCTTGTAGTACACAATCAGTGCACACGAATCTTCACTTTCCGCCAAGCTTTCGTACATCCATTCCACATTGTTCATGATATACGAATCCAAGTTGTTGTTGGCAATCAGGTAAGCCAGTATGGCGCGTTTCGGCTGGAGAGGCTGTTCGTGTTCGGGAATCTCGTCCGAACATCCTACCAGTACGAAGAGTGAAACGATATATAGGAACAGCTTTTTCATAATCAGTAAATTTCAGCCTTTTCAAATTTGAATTCAGGGTCTACGTTCAGAAGAACCAGCGTATTGCCTTTCTGGTATTTTTCTTTCAGCTTATTGATTTCCTTTTGCAGGTTTTTCTTTTTCTTGTCGTAGTAGACGAAGCACGTACGGTTCTTTCCGTTTTCCTTCTGTTCCAGGTATTCTTTCAGCTGGATACTGTATTGTGCCCGTCCTACCAGCAGCCCGTTGGAGCCTAAAAGGGCACTGTCAACAAACTGGATATCTGTAAAATAAACCAGTGAGTCACTGAACGAGGCGGATACACCGGCAATGTACACGCCATATTTATTTTTATCTTTCGGCGACTTGGCAAGTGCCGGAATTACGATGGATGCGATAAGTAAAAAGCAAATCAGTTTAGTCTGTTTCATAAAATTATAAGTTTTTCAAAGCAAAAGTAAGCAATTGTGGGGATATATAAAACCATCTGTATGGAAATTAACATATTTAAGCCCTGCGCATAGGCAAAACATGAAAAAAGCCGCAAGCTTCCGCATGGGATTCTTGCAGCTTTTTGTAAATTCGGAAACCGATGTTCGTTTATCCTAAATAAGATTTGAGCAGTTTGCTACGCGAATTTTGTCTTAATCTTCTGATAGCTTTTTCCTTAATCTGGCGCACGCGTTCACGTGTCAATCCAAATTTATCGCCAATTTCTTCCAACGTCATCTCTTGCGTTCCGATACCGAAAAACATCTGGATAATTTCCTTCTCTCTTTCGGTCAACGTAGAAAGCGCTCTGTCGATTTCCCTCGAAAGTGATTCATTTACCAAGGAGCGGTCCGCCATAGGGGAGTCGTCGTTGACCAGCACGTCCAGCAAGCTGTTGTCTTCTCCTTCTACGAAAGGAGCGTCTACAGAAATGTGGCGTCCTGATACTTTCAGCGTATCCGAAATCTTGTCTACCGGTATTTCCAGCTCGTCTGCCAGTTCTTCCGGAGACGGACGGCGCTCGTTCTCCTGTTCGAATTTAGAGAATGCCTTACTGATTTTGTTCAGTGAACCGACTTGGTTCAACGGCAAACGCACGATACGTGATTGTTCAGCCAATGCCTGAAGGATGGATTGACGAATCCACCATACGGCGTAACTGATGAATTTGAAACCACGCGTCTCGTCAAACTTCTCGGCTGCCTTAATCAAGCCCAAGTTTCCTTCGTTTATCAAGTCAGGAAGGCTTAAGCCCTGGTTCTGATACTGTTTGGCTACTGATACTACAAATCGCAGGTTTGCACGTGTAAGTTTCTCTAACGCTGCACGGTCGCCTTTGCGAATACGCTGAGCGAGTTCCACTTCTTCCTCTACCGTAATCAGGTCCTCACGTCCGATTTCCTGCAGGTATTTGTCCAAAGAGGCGCTCTCTCGGTTAGTGATACTTTTGGTAATCTTAAGTTGTCTCATTATTTATACCGAATTTGGGAACAAAGGTAAGAAAAATTTTCGATACTTCCATATTTAATTTGACATAAATTAGGTAAATTAGTAAAAAAGGCATGTATGATTCTTTCCCGTTCCACTTAGTTGACTTGCTCCTCGCACATAGCTTCGTGGGGTGATGAAGCTATGTGCGTTCCGTGCAAGATTAATAATCTTCCAGCAATAAGATTAATAATCTTCCGGCTGTAAGATTAATAATCTTACTTGGAATGAGGATAACTGCATGTGCCGATGTTTACTCTTTAAATTCCAGTTGCAGCTGTATCCATTCGGGTGTTTTCAGGGCTGGAAAAGCTGACGGGTCTTCTTTCGGATTAGAGACAGAAAGTCCTAACAGGCGGACGGGATGGGTCTGATAGTCTATGCCCGATAAGAGCTGTTTGGCAAGAGGAAGGATTTCTTTCAAGGTGTGAAGCGGTCGGGCGGTGCTGACGCTTCGGGTGATTTGGGTGAAATCGTAGAATTTCACCTTGAGGGTGAGGGTTGTGCCTTGGAAGTCTTTCCGCTCCAGCCGTTCGCACAGTTCGCAAGCCACGTGATACAACTCGATGATGGCGGCGGCGCGGGTGGAGATGTCTTTCTCCAGCGTATGCTCGCACCCGATGGACTTACGGATACGCGTCGGCTCTACAGGACGGTTGTCGATGCCCCGGGCAAAGTCGTAATAGACGCTCCCGGCTTTCCCGAACTGGCGGGTAAGCATATCCAAGGGGCATTCGCGCAGGGTCCGTCCGTTGTAGATGCCTAATGTGTGCATCTTCTGTGCCGTAACCGGGCCTACGCCCCAAAAGGACTCGATGGGCAGACGGTCGATAAACTCTTGCGCCTGGGCAGGATGAATGGTGCACAGGCCGTCGGGTTTGCGCAGGTCGGATGCTACCTTGGCGAGGAACTTGTTGTAGGAAACGCCTGCCGAGGCGATGAGATGCAGCTCTTCACGAATGCTCTGCTTGATTTCGCGGGCTATGTCTACCGCCAGTTCGATGCCTTTCTTGTTCTCGGTCACATCGAGGAAAGCCTCATCGAGCGAGATAGGTTCGATAAGGTCGGTATAGCGGTGGAAGATTTCGTGTATCTGTGCCGACACCTCTTTATATACATCCATCCGCCCCTCAATGAAGTGTAGTTGAGGGCAGAGCTTGCGCGCCTTGACCGACGACATGGCAGAGCGCACGCCGAACTTCCGGGCTTCGTAGCTGGCGGCAGCCACTACCCCCCGCTTGTCGGCATGGCCGACGGCAACGGGCTTGCCTTTCAGTTCCGGATGGTCGCGCTGCTCGACGGACGCATAGAAGGCATCCATGTCGATGTGGATGATTTTTCGTTCGGTCATCATAAAGTAAACGTTTCTTCGTGCAAATTTAATGAAAGTTTTGTACTTTTGTGCGATTGATTGTATGCCGTGACGCAGAGGCGCAAGGAATTTCAACGGAAACAGGGCTGTATTCCTGTATCGATGTGCCTTTGGGCTCAGGCTATTTATTTAAGGTATATATGAAAGAAGAAATCAGGAAAGCATGTGAAGTCATGCACAAAGGCGGGGTGATTCTTTATCCCACCGATACGGTATGGGGCATCGGGTGCGATGCGACCAACGAGGAAGCTGTGAAACGGGTGTACGAAATCAAGCGTCGTGCCGACAGTAAAGCGATGCTGGTGCTGGTGGACAGTCCGGTGAAAGTGGACTTTTACGTGAGAGACGTGCCGCCCGTAGCCTGGGACTTGATAGAGATGACCACCAAGCCGCTGACCATCATTTATGACGGGGCGCGCAATCTGGCTCCCAACCTGCTTGCCGAAGACGGAAGCGTGGGCATTCGCGTAACCAGTGAGGCTTTCTCGAAAGAGTTGTGTTTCCGTTTCCGGAAGGCCATCGTTTCCACTTCAGCCAATATCAGCGGTCAGCCTTCGCCGGCGGTATTCAGCGAAATAAGCGAAGAAATCAAGCAGGCGGTAGACTATGTGGTGGATTACCGCCGTGACGAGACCGGACATCCCAAGCCTTCCAGCATCATCAAGCTGGGCAAAGGGGGGGAAGTCAAGATAATCCGTGAGTAATTTAATAGAGCCACAGGCAGCCGGGAGAAAGACAGATGCCTTTCGCAGGACCTGCCGGGTTATGTCACAAAGAAGAACAAACTGGACAATGAATATTTCGGAAGATAAATGGGATGTGCTTCAGCGCTTCATCAAGTGGCGCGAGAAACATATCAAAGACAAGCAATTCATTTTGATTTTGAGCTTGCTGGTGGGGGTGTTTACCGCACTGGCGGCATACGTACTGAAGTTTTTGGTAGAATATATCAAGGAGTTCCTGACCGACCGCTTCGACCCGATGGGTGCCAACTGGCTGTATCTGGTGTATCCGGTAGTGGGTATCTTCCTGACCGGACTCTTTATCCGGAAAGTGGTGCGCGACGATATCAGCCACGGTGTGACTAAAATCCTGTATGCCATCTCGCGCAAGCAGAGCCACATCAAGCGGCATAACATCTGGTCGTCGGTATGTGCTTCGGGCATCACCATCGGCTTTGGTGGTTCGGTAGGAGCGGAAGCGCCGATTGTGTTGACGGGTTCCGCCATCGGTTCCAACCTGGGAAGCCTTTTCCGTCTCGACCATAAGACACTGATGCTATTGGTAGGATGCGGTGCCGCAGGCGCTGTGTCGGGCATCTTCAAGGCGCCCATTGCCGGACTGGTGTTTACGCTGGAGGTGCTGATGATTGACTTGACGATGGCATCCTTGCTTCCGTTGCTCATCACGAGTGTGACGGCTGCTTCGGTTTCTTACGTGTTGACGGGTACGGAAGCCATGTTCCAGTTCCATCTGGACTATCCGTTCTCGCTGGAACGTATTCCGTATGCCATCGGGCTGGGCATTTTCTGCGGTCTGGTGGCTTGGTATTTCACCCGCGCGATGAACTGGATAGAAAACATTTTCCGCCGTTACTCCAATCCGTATGTCAAGTTCGTGATAGGCGGCGCGATGCTGAGCGTGCTGATATTCCTGTTCCCGCCGCTCTATGGTGAAGGCTACGACACCATCACCTTGCTGCTGAACGGGACGACCGAAAGCGACTGGGACACCGTGATGAACAATTCGCTTTTTTATGGCAACTCGCATTTGCTGATACCTTATTTATTATTGATTATCCTGTTTAAGGTCTTCGCTTCCAGCGCGACCAATGGCGGCGGCGGATGCGGCGGTATCTTCGCTCCGAGTCTGTTTCTGGGCTGTATCGCCGGTTTCGTCTTCTCGTATGTATGCAACGAGTTCAATCTGGCTACCACGTATATCCCCGAAAAGAACTTTGCCCTGATGGGTATGGCGGGACTGATGTCGGGCGTGATGCATGCGCCGTTGACCGGTATCTTCCTGATAGCTGAGTTGACGGGAGGTTACGACCTGTTCCTGCCGCTGATGATTGTTTCGGTTTGCGCTTACCTGACCATCATCATCTTCGAGCCGCACAGCATCTATTCGATGCGTCTGGCAAAGAAAGGCGAACTGATTACCCATCACAAGGATAAAGCCGTGCTGACCTTGATGAACATCGAAAGCATCGTAGAGAATGACTTCCTGAAAGTGCGTCCCGATATGGACTTGGGCGCGATGGTGAAAGTCATTTCCCAATCGAGACGGAACCTGTTCCCGGTAGTGGATGTCAACGACGAGCTGATAGGCATTGTGGAGTTGGACGATATCCGCAACATCATATTCCGCCAAGAGCTGTATCACCGGTATTGGGTGGAAGGTTTTATGAAGAAACCGAAGGCACGTATCGTGAATACCGATTCGATGGAAGAGGTGATGAAGAAATTTGATTCTACAGGCGCATGGAACTTGCCGGTAGTAGACGAGGCGAACCGTTACCTGGGCTTTGTCTCGAAATCGAAGATGCTGAATACGTACCGTCAGGTGCTGGTAGACCTGTCGGCTGAATAAATAGAGAGAGTTTGCCCATTGCGGCGAAATGATTAACCCAAAAAGAGAAAAAGCCTATGGAAAAGAAAGATTTACGTATCGTCTATATGGGGACTCCCGAGTTTGCGGTAGAGAGTCTGAAACGTCTGGTAGAAGGCGGATACAATGTAGTAGGAGTCATAACCATGCCCGACAAGCCGATGGGGCGTCACGGCAGTGTGCTCCAGCCCAGTCCGGTAAAGACCTATGCCGTTTCGCAGGGATTGAAGGTGTTGCAACCCGAGAAGCTGAAAGACGAACATTTCGTGGAAGAACTTCGTGCGCTGCATGCCGACCTTCAGATTGTGGTAGCGTTCCGCATGTTGCCCGAAGTGGTATGGCAGATGCCCCGCTTAGGTACCTTTAACCTTCATGCCTCCTTGTTGCCCCAATACCGGGGAGCAGCTCCTATCAATTGGGCAGTTATCAATGGAGAAACGGAAACAGGCATCACCACCTTCTTCCTGAAGCATGAGATAGATACGGGTGAGATTATCGACCAGGTACGTGTGCCGATTGCCGATACGGATAATGTAGGTGTGGTTTACGACCGTCTGATGATGTTAGGGGGAGACTTGGTCTTGAAGACCGTGGATGCCATTCTTGCAGGTGAGATAAAGACTACTCCGCAGGAACAGTTGGCGGAAGGCACCGTGCTGCATCCTGCTCCGAAGATATTTAAGGAAACGTGCCGCATCGACTGGAACAAAGGCGTGAAACCGGTTTATGACTTTATCCGTGGTCTGTCACCTTATCCGGCTGCATGGACAGAGTTGTGTGAACCGGGCAAGGAGCCTGTTACCATCAAGATTTACGAAAGCGGTAAAGAGTTTGCCGAACACGGTTTGCCTTGCGGTACGATTGTAACCGACAAGAAGACTTATTTCAAGATAGCCACGACAGACGGCTATATTCATGTCTTGTCGCTCCAACTGGCAGGCAAGAAGCGAATGGCTGTATCCGATTTCCTGAGAGGATACCGGCATGCGGAAAATGCCATGCTGAAATAAAAGCCTTTACTTCAGCACTTTCCATTCAGCATGGCTGTTGGCTCCACTATTATAAACGATTCTGAATCCGTTGTAGGTGGAAGTCAGATAAGTTTCGATGCTTTCTAAAGGAAAGGAAATGATGGATTCCAGGGAATTGCCGGCAGGGTCGTTATTCGCATCGTGCCGGAGTTCTACAGGAAACAAGCCTTCGGCATCCGTCTGGCTGTTTTCTCTTATTATCAGGCTGAACCGATGGGAGGCTTTCTTGTCTCCTTTGTAATTGTATTGGATATTGAGGTGGTTTTTGCTAAGCGTGGCATCTATAATCTGCAGCGGGTCGTTGCCGAAAGTGTCTTCTCCCTCTTCCTGCAACATTTCTGCATTGCGGGTCTCTACCTTATATAATAAGTCGACTATCCGTATAGGATAACTCTCGTGCGTACTGCGCGGGGCTGTATTGTCGAGGAACATAAAGCCTACCAGTATCCGTTGTCCGGTAGAGTCTGCATCTATTTGGGCAAGCATATCCGGGTTGTCGGGTATCAGTGTGCCGTATCTGTCCGATTCGATAGTGAGGTATTCTCCGCTTGCCATCACTGTCCCTAAAGTGGAAAAAGTGCCACTTTCACTTTGCATGATATTCTCCGTAGGCTCATCATCGGTCAATGTGCACGACAGGAATGTCGATGCAAACCCGATAATCATCAAAGCAGCAACCAAAAGGTATTTCAGTTTCATCATAATTCTGTATCTTTGTCGTTCAACCAATAAATGAAAAAAGCCTTTGGTTACTGCATCTTTCTTTGTTAAAACAATTTAACGGATGATTTTCAGGAAGCTGATGCAGTATTTGGCAAAGCAATTCATTTCTTAGTAAAAATGCAACGAAAAGCAGACATATCGGAAGAAGAGCTGGCACTACGGTGTAAGCAGAAAGACATGGAGGCGCGCCGTTTGCTCTATGAGCGTTACGGCGGTGCATTGTTGGCTATTTGCTTACGTTATACGGGTGACAGGGAAGTGGCTGAAGATGTCTTGCATGACGGTTTCTTACGGATATTCGAATCAATCGGACAATTCACTTACCAAGGTGAAGGCTCGCTGAAAGCCTGGCTTTCGCGGGTAATGGTCAATGAAGCGTTGGGCTATTTGCGCCGGCGGAATGCACAGATGCAACAAGAAGTTTTATTGGACGAAATCCCCGATATGCCTGACGCGGACGAAGAGGATTTCAATGGCATACCGCCTTCGGCATTGATGCAGATGGTCAAAGAGCTTCCGGACGGTTACCGTACCGTGTTCAACCTTTATGTATTCGAAGACAAGAGCCATAAGGAAATCGCTTCGATGCTGGGGATTACCGAGCATACTTCGTCATCCCAGTTCTATCGGGCAAAGAGTTTATTGATGAAGAAGATTAATGAATATAGAAAGAAGAAGGAGTGGAAATGATGGACAAGGATAAATGGGCAGCACGCTTTAGCAAAAAGATGGAGGACTATTCCGAGCCTTTGCCCGACGGATTGTGGGAGAGGCTGGAAGCAGAGATGTCGCCTTCACGCCGGGTTATTCCGATGTGGAGGTCTCGGCGCTTTGCCGTAGCGGCTGCGGCGGCTTTGGTTGTAGCTGTTTCGGGGCTGACTGCCTGGTTGGCAGGTTTCTGGATAAAAGATGCCGGCTATCCGAATAGTGCTGTAGCAGAAAAGGAAATGCCGCTTTCGCTTCCCGACGAGCAACCTCAGCTTCCTTCCGTGTCTTCTCCTCTCGTGAAAAATCCTTCTACCGCTCCGCTGTTGGCGGTTTCCGATGAAGTCCTTCCGGAAAAGGCAATGGTTGAATTAAGTGCTGTCACAACGGAGCCTGATGTTCTTGAGCCGGCTGTTGAAGAAAAGCCGGAACCGACAGAAAAAACTGTTTCCTCGCATCCGGTACCCATGACGCGGAGTCAACGCCGGATGGCAGACCAAGAGCAGATGCGACGTAACCGGGAAGCATTGGAAACCCGACGGGAACCGGAGAACCGTTCGTGGTCGGTAGGAGTGCATACCGGCAATACTCCTTTCAGTTCTTCCAATTCTTTCAACGGGGTAGGAAGGCTGAGTACACTGCAAACAACCCAAGCTTCGGTAATGGATATGGTGATGGCTTCAGACGATGGCGGCCGTTCCGCTTATAACCAGATATTGTTCAATAACCGCGATCAGGCATCGCGGACAGATGTACATCATAAAATACCGGTTACGGTAGGCGCATCGTTCCGATGGAATTTCGCTCCACGCTGGGCGCTCGAAACCGGTTTGGCATATACCTTGCTTTCTTCCGATTTGCGTTCGGGAAAAGAATCTTATCTGGAAGAAGAACAGAAACTGCATTACATAGGAATTCCATTGAAATTGCACCGCTCGTTGTTCGATAGCCGTTGGGTTTCCTTGTATGCTTCGGCAGGAGGTATGGTCGAGAAATGTGTTTCTGCCAGCTTGGACGCTGTTTATGTGAACGGCATGGCTTCGCGTGAAACGGAAAGCCAGTCTTTAGACATTGATGAAATCCAGTGGTCTGTGTCGGCGGCTGCAGGTGTTCAGGTGAATATTACCCCTCAGATAGGTCTGTATGCCGAACCGGGTATCGCTTATTATTTTGACGACGGAAGCAATGTAGAAACCATCCGCAAGGAACATCCCTTCAATTTCAACCTGCAAGTAGGTTTGCGGTTTAGTTTTCCGAAATAAATAAGGTTCGAGACAGATAGGAGGAAGAAAAGTTAAGGAATAGAACGGAAGATGCAAATCTGAATCTTTTTTTCGGTTCAGATTTGCATCTTTTTTTAGAGAAATTGCAGGAGTTCTCAATTAATTTGCGTATGTTTGTTTATTCTTTAATGAATTAAATCTTATGAAAGCAGACTTGAAAATTTCTCCTTCGTTGCTTGCCGCTGATTTCAGCAACCTGGAACGGGAACTTGAGAAAGTAAATCGGAGTGAAGCTGACTGGTTGCATCTCGATATCATGGACGGAGTGTTCGTACCGAATATTTCCTTCGGATTCCCTGTTTTGAAATATGTAGCTAAATTGTGTGAGAAACCCTTGGATGTGCATCTGATGATTGTACAGCCCGAAAAGTTTATCCATGAGGTAAGGGATTTGGGTGCCATGATGATGAATGTGCATTACGAGGCGTGTACCCATTTGCACCGGGTCATCCAGCAGATAAAAGATGCCGGAATGAAAGCGGGTGTGACGCTGAATCCGTCCACTCCCGTATCGATGCTGGAGGATATTATCGGCGATGTGGATATGGTTTTGCTGATGAGCGTGAATCCGGGATTCGGCGGACAGAAGTTCATCGAGCATACCTTGGATAAAGTGCGCGCTTTGCGCAGATTGATTGAACAAACTCATTCGGATGTGCTGATTGAGGTGGATGGCGGCGTGAATCTGGATACAGGCGCGCGTCTGGTAGAAGCGGGAGTCGATGTGTTGGTAACGGGAAGCACGGTTTTCAAGGCTCCTGATTTCGGAGAGATGGTTCATCAACTGAAACAACTGGGACGCTGAGTTGCTTTCGCGTCTCATATCTTATCCTTTATTCCGGTTGACCCTTGCTTTGGCAACCGGAATACTTGTTTCCGAAGCTTTCTGTCCGGATACGGTTTCATGGGTGTGGCTGGCGATTGCCTGGGCATGCACTTTTGCCGGAGCAGGTGCGTGTTATGCGTTGAGCCGTTATCGTTGGCGCATGTTGTTCGGGAGCTTTGTCTTCCTGAACGTGGTGTTGTTGGGAGCTATCCTGTTCCTGTCCGAACGGGAAGCGGTCCGGTTCGATTGGCAGGAAGAAGAAGCCTTCTATATCGGTACGCTGGCTGATGTGCCTCACCGGAAGCCTAAAACCATGCAGGCTGTCGTAGAGGTGGAGCGGATGAAGCGTGATTCAACGGACCGTTGGCATCCTGTCCATCGGAAGATAATGCTCTATTGGATGCCTGACTCTACACAGGGCACGTTGACTTGCGGTGACCGGATTTGCTTTCAAGCGCAAGTCAACCGTCCGGCATCGGACAAGGATTTCTCTGGTTTCGATTATGGATTATACCTGGAGCGGCAGGGCATTGCAGGGACAGCCGTGGCTTTTACCGGTTGCTGGCAGAAGCTGGAGCAGGTACGCCCGCTTTCTTACCGGCAGCGGGCGTTGCTGTATCGTGAGCAGTTGGTCGATGCATTCCGCTCGTGGGGATTGGACGATGAAGTGCTGGCTGTCGTTTCGGCATTGACGGTAGGAGATAAAAGCGGTTTGACCCGTGAGCTGAAAGACACTTATACGGCGGCGGGAACCAGTCACATCCTGGCTCTTTCGGGAATGCACATCGTTTTGTTGGCACTGATTCTTTCATGGATACTATTCCCGTTGCGGTATGTACGAGGTGGAAAATGGATACTCAGTGCAGTGATTGTAGTATTCTTGTGGAGTTTCGCTTTTCTTTCAGGATTAAGCCCGTCGGTTATCCGTGCGGTGGTGATGTACACACTATGCGTAATAGCCACCATATTTACAGAAAGCCGGTTCGCCGGAGTCTCTTCCGTCTCGTTGGCGGCTTTTCTGATGTTGGTCTATCAGCCGATGTATCTTTTCGATGTCAGTTTCCAGCTGTCGTTTGTTGCCGTATTGGCGCTGCTGGTGATTTATCCTCCGATAGAGCGTCTGTTTCATTGCCGCTGGAGGCTCGTTAATTACGTGTGGCAGACTTTAGCCATTTCGTTTGCCGCCCAGTTGGGCACATTGCCTTTGGTCTTGTACTATTTCGGTACGTTTCCCACTTATTTCCTGCTGGCCAACTTGGTCGTAACCCCTCTGTCGGTTGTGATTCTGGCGTTGGCTTTGCTCGGTTTGGTGTGCGGCAGCCTGCCTTTCCTAGCCGAAGGACTGACTTTGTCGGTACGTATGCTGAACGGCACGATGGAGTGGGTGCAAGGTTTGTCGGGTTCCCAGATTACTTCCATTTATTTTTCTTCGGTGCAAGCTTGGCTGTTTGCCTTGTTCCTGATATTGCTTTTAGGCTATATGTACCGCCGCTCGGCTCGCAGGTTGTTGGGTGTATTGGTTTGTCTGAATGTACTGGTTGTTACTTTTGTGGCAGACCGTCTGACTCCTGCTGCCGATTATCTTTATTTTACGCGCGAAGGGATTTATACGAAACGGGAGCGCAATGTGACTCAACTGTTTTCCGAAAGCCGGATTTATCAGATAGGCGGTCTGCAGGTAGCCTTGGCGGACGATGCCCGTTGGAAAAACAAAGAGGCGGAAGAACGCTTGCCGCTCGACTACATTTACGTATGCCGTGGATTCCGGGGAGATATGGAAGACTTGAACTCCCTGTTCCGGATTAAGAAGAAAGTCATTTTTGATGATTCGCTGAATGAATCGTATAAGGAGCGGCTGAAACAGGAATGCGAACAGTTGGGAGTGGCATACGTGGATATGGACGGGACAACATCGTATGCCGTTTTACTCAAGAGAACGTAAGGCAGGCGAAAGGAAACAGCATGTGTCCGCATTAACACCTCGTAGGTCTTCGGTGAAATGCGGACACTCAGACAGATAAAGAAAAGGCTTTTTATGCCCCAATGTTTCAGTTTTTCTTTTCTTTGATGAAGCTTACACAGCAGGCACCGATAAAGAGCAACACGCCTGCAAGTACCAGCATGTTCACTTCGGGAGGAACAGTGCCTTCACGGGTAAAGAGGTGAAGGATTTGTCCGCCGGTAGCTGCCGCCACGATTTGCGGTACACAGATGGTGCCGTTGAATAAGCCTAAGTAAGTTCCCATGTGCCCGCCGGTCAGCGAGTTGGTCAGAATGGTGAAAGGAAGTGCCAGCATGGCCGCCCAAGCGCAACCAATCAGCAGGAAGGAAACGAACAGCAAATATTGGTTATGGATAAAGAGGGTAGAGATAAACCCGATACCTCCCAGTATCAGACTGAGCGAATAAACCAGTTTGCGGTTCTTGAAAGAAGGCAAGACGACAGCCCAAATGACCGAACCGATAGCTTGCACGGCAAAGAGAATACCTACCCAGTCGCCTGCGTTCTGATATTCCTGCGACTGTGTGTTGAGCACCACCGAGGCAACACCGTCCTTTACGACTTCGATGGCGGGAGTATGGAAAGCATTGGCCGCTACCGTGCCGTTCGTATAAGTCCACATGAACATAAATGCCGACCAGCAGAAAAACTGTACCAGTCCTACGGTCCAGAAAGCTTTCGGAGCTTTCACCAGCAAGCGGAATACATTGGTTTTCTCTTCTTTCTCGTTTTCTGTAATGCCGTGGTATTCGGCATAAAGCTGTGGAGGATATTCCTTGACTTTCAGTGTCGTATAGATAACGCACAGAATCAGGATGCCTGCTCCTACATAGAATGAATAAATCACTGAATCTGGAATGACACCTTTCGGAGCGATGTTGCTGATGCCGATGGTGGCAAAGAGGAAAGGGAAAAGATACCCGGCAAGGCTTCCGGCATTACACAGGAAGCTCTGGATAGAGTAAGCCAGTCCCTTCTGTTTCTCGTTTACCATATCGCCCACCATCATCTTGAACGGTTGCATGGCAATGTTGATGGAGGTATCGAGCAACATCAGTGAAATCAAGCCGAACACCATAGCTGCCGATACGGTCATGCCGAAACTACCGGCGTTGGGCAACATGCACATCACCAGTACGGCAATGATGGCACCTATAAATAAATAAGGTATACGCCTGCCGAAACGGCACCAGGTACGGTCGCTGAACATACCGATAAGCGGCTGTACGATGATGCCCATCAAGGGAGGAAGTATCCAAAAGTAGCTCAGACTATGAGGGTCGGCGCCCAGCGTGGAGAAGATGCGGCTGATGTTGGCGCTCTGCAGGGCGTAGGCTATCTGTACGCCGAAAAAGCCGAAACTGATGTTCCACAGTTTCCAAAAACTAAGGTTAGGTATTTCTTTCATGGTTATAGGTAAGTTTAATGATTTATCTTCCGCTTTCGTCTATCATCCGGCGCACTTTCCCGTTGAAGTCGTCTTGCTTCATCAGGTCTTCCAGCGTGAGGTGCATCCGCCAACGCCAATAATGTTTCGGATTGGCAGGCACGTTGATGCGCTCGATGGCAACATCGGGATTACGCAATTGCTCGTCCATCGACAGCCAGTCTTGCCAGGTGAGGATGCAGAGCATGGAAGGACTGTACAGGTGACGGCGGACAACATCTTCGCACAACCATCCGGGCGCATGTTCGGGCAGTTCGCCCCAATGCCCCAATTCGTGATAGAAGAAGCGGGCAGACACATCACGGTCTTCTTCCCACCAGCCACGGAAGGTGGACATATCGTGTGTGCCGATGGTGCATACCGAGCGGAACGGGTAAGCATATACGTGGCCGAACTCGTCTTCAGGGTTCTTCGGCATGCGTTGGATTTCCAATGAAAGGATTTGCAATTGTTCCATCACCCAAGGCACACAGTCGGGCACCATACCCAAGTCTTCTCCGCATACCAGCATGGAGGTCGCTTGGGTCAGGATAGGCAGTTTTTTCATCGCTTCGTGATACCAGAATTCGTTGTGACGGCGGTAATAGTAATCGTTGTACAGGCGGTTGAAAGCATCCTGTTCTTGTCCGTTCAGTTGACGGTAAATGAAATCGTTTTGCACGGCGATGCGTGGATGATACATTTCCGGATTATCCCGGTCGGGGATGAACAATACGTCGCTGACCAGTGCGTAGAGTCCTTCTTTCAGGTTGTTGCTGTCAGTGTCGGTACGTCCAGCAAAGTATGCTTCTATCTTCCGTTGCGTATCAAATTCGGGACGCATCGAATAAATGTCGTGATGCTCGTGCTTTACGAAGGTGTCCCGCACTTCCCGGCTTCTGTCTCCGAACATCGTATCCAGGATATGGTCGTTGATAAACGGGCGGGTCATAAAGTCTTTCTGGAAATGCAGTCCGTAGCTTTCTATCTCTTCTACGCTCATCGGCAATGCAGGTACGAATTGCCCTAACAGTCCGTGAACAGAATGGACAGGTATCTCCCAGATGCGGAAGAAGCCGAGGATGTGGTCGATGCGGTAAGCAGTAAAATAGTCTGCCATCTTGCGGAAACGGCGTTGCCACCACTGGTAGCCGTCTTGTTCCATCACTTTCCAGTTATAGGTAGGCATTCCCCAGTTCTGGCCTTTGGTCGAGAAAGCGTCGGGTGGCGCTCCTGCCTGTCCGTTCATGTTGAAGTAATAAGGTTCTACCCACGCTTCTACGCTGGTACGGCTGATGCCGATAGGAATGTCTCCCTTGACGATGACACCCAGTTCGCGGCCGTAGTTGCAGGCGTTCAGCAGTTGGACGTGAAGCTGGTATTGCACGTAGCAGTGGAACATGGTTTCCGGATAGGCTTCATTGCTGGGTGTGCACAGTTGTTCGGCTGTTTCGGCACGATAGGTGCTGTATGCTTGCCATTGATGGAAATCGGGGGTTTGGAAACGGTCGCGCAGGTAACAGAATGCCGCATACGGGCGCAGCCATTCGGCATTGTCATGATAGAAAGCCTGGAAACCCTCCGAAGCAAGCACGTTGGCTTGTTCCTGTTGGAAGACTGCTTTCAGGTAAGCACGTTTCCAGTGATTGACTGCCTCGTAATCCACTTGAGGCAAAGCGTTCAGTTCGACACGCTTCCGCTCGAAGTGGATGGCTGTTTCCGTATCGTTCAGGGAAGGAAGCTGACGCAGGTCGACATACATCGGATGGAAAGCATAAATGGAAATGCTGCTGTAGGGATACGAGTCGGTCCAGGTGCCGGTCATGGTCGTATCGTTGATGGGGAGTACCTGCACGGCACGCTGATGGGTATCGGCTGCCCAGCGGATGAATGTCTTCAGGTCGCCGAAGTCTCCTACGCCGTAACTGCCTTCCGAACGGAGCGAGAATACCGGAATGGCACATCCGGCTATCTTGTAATTTTCGCTGGCAAAGAACACTTCTTCTTCCGAAGTGACATAGGTTCCGCCTTGCCGTATCCGGGAAAACGGCAGGTAGCGGTTGTCGTGGCTTTCCCATTCGTCTATGTTTTCTTTATCCGCCGAGAGCGTGACATATTTATAACAAACGCCGTCGGGCAATGTCTCGGCATCCAAGACTGCCTGCCATTCATTGGGCTTTACTTCATACATCCGGAGCGGAGCGGTTTCCCCCCAGTTTCCCAAAGCTTTGCAGTTTCCGCTGATGCCTATTGTGCGCTTACGTTTACCGTTCGACGGACACAAGGCACGGAAGATGATGCGGGAATTTCCTGTTGCAGGAGGCAAGGTTTCATCGGTATGGGCTGCATCGGCAGGGCAGAAAGCTGAACTGAACCGATAGGATGCGGCAGGCAGGTCGCGCCAGGTGTCTTCTATCAGACAACTGTCCGAAGTTGCCTGTGCGATGCAGACAGTATGGGGAAGGATGCCGAACTCACGCCGTATGCACTGATTGTCGCGGCAGACTTCATAGCGGTAAGTAATAAATGGAGTGGCGTTGTCGGGTTGGTATTCGGTTTCTCCCTGCCAACTATTACCGTCTGTGGTAGACAGCTCGACGGCACGCTTTTCATCTATGAGCACACGGAGACTTTCGCCCCAGTTCGTGTGATACTGAATTCGAAAAATGATTGTCATACGTTATCTTGGTATTAGAATGTTTTTATAGTTGCACAAAGATAGACAGAGTAGCTGAAAACTATGGGGTGAATAATGAAAATATAAAGCAATATAAGTATAAAAAGCCTCTACAGGTACTTGTAAGGTGGATTTCGATAGAAGAAAATATAAAAGAATTGTAGCGGAATCGGGCTTTACAGCAGTCGGAAAGAAAAAAGAAACGGCTGTTTCCGGCAAGGTGAAAGAGGGGCAATCCATGATGGCAGATTTCTATAAACAGGGCTCTCTTTATGTGGCGATGCGTTGATATACAGGATGATATGGATGCGGAGAAGTTCTATATTTTTTCAATCTTCCCAAAGATTAGGGGAAACAACGTACCTTTGATAAAAATTCTTTAAATTAACTGTTAAATAAAGTAATCCATGAAACTGAAACACTTATTGATTTTACCGCTACTGGCGGCTATGAGCTGCCAGTCTGTGAAGCACGATTATGAATCGTTTGCCGACTATCCGGTGGTAGAAGGCGACTGGGAAGAAATGGTTTATGCTCCCGAAGGGACAAAGTTCGCGCTTTGGGCACCTACCGCAGAAGAGGTGAACCTGAAGCTTTATGCGGAAGGTCAAGGCGGAGAGCCGGTACAGACGATACCGATGAAAGCTGCCGAAGACGGATTGTGGCGCACCGAGGTGGCAGAAGACCTGAACGGACAATTCTATACATTCGATGTGAAGGTAAAAGGCAATTGGCTGGGAGACACGCCGGGCGTATGGGCGAAGGCGGTAGGAGTGAACGGCGACCGGGCAGCTGTGCTTGACCTGGACGCAACCGACCCCGAAGGATGGGACAAGGATGTGCGTCCCGAGCTGAAGAGCTTTGCCGACATCGTGCTTTACGAAATGCATCATCGCGACTTCTCTATCGATTCCTTGTCGGGCATCACGCACCGGGGCAAGTTCCTGGCACTGGCCGAAGAAGGCACCCGGACTGCTGACGGACAAAAGACAGGTATCGACCACCTGAAAGAATTAGGGGTGACCCACGTGCATATCTTGCCTTCGTTCGACTATTCGTCGGTAGACGAGACCCGGCTGGATACGCCGCAATACAATTGGGGATATGACCCGAAGAATTACAATGCGCCCGAAGGTTCATATTCTACCGACCCTTACAAGCCCGATGTGCGTATCCGCGAGTTCAAGCAAATGGTGATGGCCTTGCACCGTGCCGGTATCCGCGTGGTGATGGATGTGGTCTACAACCATACGGCTGTGACGGAAGGAAGCAATTTCGAACGTACCGTACCGGGATATTTCTATCGTCAGACTCCCGAAGGAGATTTTGCCAATGCGTCGGCTTGCGGCAACGAGACCGCGTCCGAACGGGCTATGATGCGCAAGTTTATGGTAGAAAGCGTGAAGTATTGGGTAGAAGAATACCACGTGGACGGTTTCCGTTTCGACTTGATGGGCATTCACGACCTGGAGACGATGCGTGCCATCCGCAAGGCATTGGATGAAATAGACCCTACCATTTATATATATGGTGAAGGCTGGGCAGCCGGAGCACCGCAATTGCCGATGGATTCGTTGGCGATGAAGAATAACATTGACCGCCTGACACGCATTGCCGCTTTCAGCGATGAATACCGTGACAGCCTTCGCGGCCCGTTTGGAAATGATGAACGGGGAGCTTTCCTGGCCGGCTTGAAAGGGCACGAGGCAGGCATCCGTTTTGGTATTGCCGGCGGCGTTCAGCATCCGCAGGTCAATGGAGAAGACGGACATCAGGTGCCGAAGTTCTGGGCATTGCAGCCCACCCAATTCATCAGCTATGTCAGTTGCCACGATGACATGTGTCTGGCAGACCGTCTGAAAGCGACCATGCCTCAGGCTTCCGCCGGCGTACGCAAATCGTTGCAGAAACTGGCATTGACGGCTGTGCTCACTTCGCAAGGTGTTCCCTTCATCTTTGCGGGCGACGAGGTGATGCGTGACAAGCAGGGGGTACACAACTCATTTAACAGTCCCGACGAAATCAATGCCATCCCGTGGAGCCTGAAGAAAACCAACCGGGACTTGTTCGATTACGTAAGCGGGCTTATCGCTATGCGCCGCAGTCATCCGGCTTTCCGTCTGGGAGATGCGGATAAGGTAAGAGAATGTCTGGAATTTCTGCCCGTTACAGATGATAATGTAGTGGCTTTCCGCCTGAAGGGTAAGCCCGAAGGTGAAACCTGGAGCGATATTACCGTGGTACTGAATGCTTCTTCTCGTGCCGCACAGGTGGAAATGCCTGCCGGTACCTGGCAAGTGGTATGCCGCGACGGCCGGATTAACCCGTCTCAAGGCTTAAGCGCCGTGTCGGGCGGGGCAGTCAGCATAAGTCCACGTTCGGCTATGATTTTGCATCGTTGACAGGAATCTTTTCCTTTTTCATACGTCTGCATTTTACGTCCTCCAATTGAAAAACGTACGTCCTCCAATCGGGGGACATACGTTTTCCATACCAAGGACGTACGTCCCCCGTATGGAGGACATAAAATGTAGCTGAATAGAAAGGAATAGTCTCATGATTGGTTAGAGGTTATTCCTTTCCTCTTTTTAAAATATCCGTCATCAGCTGTGAGGACCGATTTTGTATTGATGCCGGACTCAGCAGCAAAGTCGTATGCATCTGGTTTGAGGATGAAATGACTGAACAAATAAACAACCGGGCATGGAAAATCTGTTTTTTTAGTTACCTTTGTACCCTCAATGTAAAACTGTAGTATATGTTATCAAAAATTATCCTTCAAGCCAATATCGACAAGGTAGCCAAATGTTTTGAGCATGCCGAAAAAATAGTTATCGTTTCGCACGTATCGCCCGACGGGGACGCTATCGGCTCTTCGCTGGGATTGCTTCATTTTCTGGAGACGCAAGGAAAGGACGTGCATGTGATTGTGCCGAATGCCTTTCCCGATTTCCTGAAGTGGATGCCGGGAGCCAAGGACGTTATCCGTTACGATAAATACGGCGAGTTTGCCGACAAGCTGGTTGCGGAAGCCGACGTGATTTGCTGCCTCGACTTCAATGCCTTGTCGCGCATCGACGCGCTGGCAACTCCGGTTGCGGCGGCTCAAGGCAAGAAAATCATGATTGACCATCACCTGAATCCGGAGGGCTTCTGTCAGATAATCATCTCGCATCCCGAAATCTCATCGACATCCGAACTGGTTTTCCGGCTGATTTGCCGCATGGGATATTTCGAGGATATAACCGAGGAAGGGGCAGAGTGCATCTATACCGGAATGATGACAGACACAGGAGGATTTACCTATAACTCGAACAATCAGGAAATCTATTTCATCATCAGCGAACTGCTGTCGAAAGGCATCGACAAGGACGAGATTTACCGCAAGGTGTTCAATACCTATTCCGAAGACCGCCTGCGGCTGATGGGCTATGTATTGTATGACAAGATGCAGGTTTACCCGCAGTTCCGCTCCGCACTGATTACGCTGGAGAAAGACGAACAACGCAAGTTCCATTATGTGAAAGGCGATACGGAAGGCTTTGTCAACATACCCTTGCAAATTAAAGGCATCTGTTTCTCGGCTTTCCTGCGCGAGGATACCGAAAAGAACATGATTAAGGTTTCGTTGCGTTCGGTCGGCTCTTTCCCTTGCAACAAGGTTGCGGCGGAGTTCTTCAATGGAGGCGGCCACCTGAATGCTTCAGGCGGTGAGTTTTACGGCACGATGGCAGAAGCCATCCAGCTTTTCAAGCAGGCATTGGTGAAGTACGAAGACCTGTTGCAGAAAAGCTGACCGACAATAATAGAGGCTTTTACATATACTTGATTGTTTCCAGAGAGGGTGAATTCTTTTTTAAAAGAATACATCCTCTTTTTGGGTATCAGTCAAGCTGCAAGGATGTTACTCATTTTGCATAAACAGGTATGAGTATGTCTTCATTGGGCCAATTAGGTACGTAAAAAAGCGGCATAGGGTTTCCGCCTATCCCATTCCACTCGATACGATGTACATGGTCGAAATCGGGTAAACCAAAATCGAATGAACGTCCATACAGCAGAATAGTCCTGCGGCTTTCGTCTGCCTTCCATAATCCACCGCCATACAGGCACTGCTCACCAACCTTCAACAAATCTCTGTGCAGGTAAACGTGTCCGAATTTTAAAACACCTTCTTGATTGATAATAAATTTCTGATACATGGTATGTGATTTTATTCCTCCAACATTTTCCTTAACTTTTCATATTCTTTCCGATAGCGTTCCACCCGTGCCCGGTCTTTTTCCGTAGGATGAGGAATGCGTGAAATATCCATATTGTGTTGCAAGTCGTTCAGCTTTACACGAATAGCAAGGTTGTGTCCACGAAAACGTTCGATATAGACTTCGCGGGTAGGAGCGGTGCGCGAGTTCATCCGACGCAAGGCTTCGGTTATTTCTGTCCATTCTTCCGGTACGAGTTCGGGACATTCTTCCTTCAGTGTGCAGATAATTTCCTCTACCGTATACGACGTATCTTCGGCTGCATCGTGCAGATAGCCGATTATCTGCTCTTTCCAGTTTGCTCCATGACTGCCTACCGTACACAAGTGTCCGCTAAAATAATCTTTTCCTGCCTTGTCTTTTTGTTCGTAATGAAGTTTTTGGGCAAGACGCGCTGCAACTTGTACGGCATGCGCCCATTTGCTTTCAGGTAAAGTGTCTGTCATATACTTCTTGCTATTTTCCGTAAAACAAAGTTAGACAAAAATCAGAAACTTACCATCAGTTAAGCTGTAAATTGTCAGAAAGAAAGACGCATGGTACAGCGTACCCCCCTTCGTTGGATATCTGGATTATTAAGATAATTTAGACGCCATACGTAATCAATGCGGAGAAACTTGAAAATGTTTTCAATGCCTACACTTACTTCCATATAGGGGGCTTTGCCCATTGTCGTAGAACCGGCAGGAAAAGCGTATAACCCTTCTCCATTCTTCATCGGATTGTTTTTGTCGGTCAGATGTCCCCATAATCCACGGAAACAGAACACTTCCCGCCATTTCAGCTTTTTGATGAAGGGGATGCGGTTGAACAGATTGCCGTTCATATAATAAGTCAAGTCCCACGACAAGTATTCATCATTGATGAACTCAATTGCATTCATGTTGGTATAAGCTTCTGGCTGGATGGTGTAGGTCAAGTTGGCATTGGGCAGAATCAACAACGGATAAGGCACTTTGCTCCAGACTTTCCCGGCTTTTGTAATCAGGTCGGCATAGCCGAAAGCAGAAAACCAGAAACGTTTCTGGATACCGAGTTCGGTATGCTGATAATCGAATGAAGAGCCCAAAAATCCTTTTTTTGCCATTGTATGGTTAAGGTTAAAAATCAGTGCATCAAACGTGATGGGGATGCGTTGCGTACGGGTCTGATAATATTTTTCGTCTTTCCCATAGCGGAATTTCAGTTCCAGCTCTGTCATATCATACCGGTTGACTGGCGTGATGTTTCCTGCTGCATCTATGCGATTGAATGCTGCATAAGGAGTTGCATATTCCCGGAAGTTCCGGACGACCACTCCATACGAGATACCGTTATAGTGCTCTCGGGTATAAGTCAGTTCAGCACGCCGCAAGTAGGTAGCACGCGTGTCTTTTTTCCGGCGAATGGCAAGCATCACGTTGTCTTTACTGGTGTACATGTAGTTTTGTCCTAATTTGTTGATGTCATACATATATTCGAAACGAAGAGAATGCATCGGAAATTCCAGCCGAAAATCTTTACGCGGCGTAAACGAATATTCCACTAACGCATCGTATTTCATTTTCCGGTCTCTTGTGCCGTAGGCTGCATATCCTTCAAAGAACCAATGCTTATTAAAGACAGGCGTTGTTCCGCCGCCTACACGGAAGCGTGCCCCTTCGATGGCATTACCATTGATTGTACTGTTCATCGGTCCCAGGTCGAACTTGTTTTTCTGTGGGTCTTTATGTGTGGGAATATAGCCGGACACCAAAGTAGAAATCACTTTTTCTGTATAATAGAATACAGGTACGGAACGCAGCTTTGCCATCAGTTCGCTTACCGAAGTCCGTTTCTTTTGATTCTGTTCGGGACGATGCTGTTCCCAAAATTCATCGTCTCTCTTGTAGGCATCTTCCAAGGTGATGACAGGAGCACTTTCACTGAAGACCCGTCTATGTTCGGTATCGGGTTCGGTGAACGAGTGTTGCCGGTAAACATTCAGCCGTTGGGCATATAATCCTTTCGATTTTTCGGTCAGCTTGAAGTTCATTCGTATATCATCTTTCGTAATGATACGGGTGCTGTCGGGTGTACGTTCGAATTCCTGTTCAATAGTCAACTGCGATACGAAATTCAGATTGATATCCTTAGGTACGTTTAATATGGCTCTTTTGACAAAATAAGTAGAGTCAAGTGTGACAAACAGGTGTCCCGTAAAACCGAAAGACTCGGAGTTGAACGGGACAAAGCCCAAATCAACACAAGGCGTGCGGTCTATTTCTAAGGTATCAAGCAGGTAATATTTATAGAATGCAGGACCAATAGTAGACAAAGGACTTACAAACCGCTGTAAGAAAAGAGGAATGTTGTTTTGAAACAAGTCTACTTCCTTGAAGGCTTCGTCTAAAAACTGTTTGATGCCATCGCGCGAGAACACCTCGTCTACGCCGGCTGATTTGGCTCCCTGTACCACACGCTTTTCTGATTTTGGTGACTTACGGTAATATACCGATTCTATCTTTTCTTTTTCAGACAAAGGAAGAATGGTTACGCCTATATCCAATGTATCTACAAAATCGGCAAGAAAATCGAATTTCCCCACTTTCCCGTCTTTCCTTTTTTTAGGTACGTAATCGTTTTTTGCCAAAACAATCCGTTCGTAATGTTCATAGCTGAAATAGTCATGGCTATAAGGATTGTTTTGGTCGCGTACATTGATAACTTGCTTTATAAAACGGACAGCCGGATTATCTTTACGCCGGTAATGCTCGCGCTTGGGCTTAACGATTACTTCGCCTAACGTGATGCCGGAAGGGACAAGACGGACATGTAGTTTGCCCGACTTATCCGGAATGGCTTTGATGTCCTTTGTGTCATATCCTAAAAATGACACTGTCAGCATAGGGCGTTTTTCGGAAGTGTAGAGTGAAAATTTACCTTCTTCATCAGTCATTACTCCTTTGTCAGTTCCTTTAATTACAACTGAAGCATACGGCAAGGTCTCTCCACTTACCGAATCGGTCACTAGTCCTTTGATGGAATAGGTGGCTTGTCCGAAAGCAAGGGTTGTCATCATCCAAAGGAATGCCAGACTGACTATGCTGATTTTTAGATTAAATCTCATATTTTTATAATACAATTCTTTACAAAACGTTGCGTGCGTTTTTTATCCTTGTTGTCCTGTTGCAGGTGACAGGTATTTCTTTTGCCATGCCTGATAATAGGCAGGTTTATCTAACATCAATTCTCCCTGTTGATCAATGAAAAGCTGTACGCTTTCGCCTTCTGCACAAAGCGTTTGGTCGCTTTCTCGAAATACCTGGTAGTGATAATCGAGTCGGGCACCAGGCTTGTACACATAACGGGTGTGGATGACTGCCACATCATCGAGGGCAAGGGGAGCCAGGTATTTCAGATGAAGGTCGTAAATGGGGGCATAAATGCCTTCACGCTGCATATCTGCATAACTGATACCTGGATAATGCCTTCCGAACGACTCACGCCCGTCTTCCAGATAGGTGACAAAAGAACCGTGCCATACGCGCCGCATGGAATCAATTTCACTGAATTTCACCTGTATGCGGCAAATGTCTTCCAATTGATTCACGTGTACAGCCCTCCATTGATTGAAACGACATTGCCGGTGATGTAACCGGCTTCACGTGAAACCAGAAAGCCGACTAAGGCTGCCACTTCTTCGGGAGTGCCGAAACGTCGGGCAGGAATCGTTTTCTTCAGCGATGCTTCGTCCAAACCATTCACCATATCAGTCTGGATAAATCCTGGAGCCACAGCATTCACCGTAATATTTTTAGGGGCTACTTCTTGCGCCAGAGCCTTGGTGGCAGCGATAAGTCCGCCTTTGGCAGCTGAATAGTTGGTTTGTCCAGGCATGCCTTTCAGTCCGCTTACACTTGCCAAGTTGATGATTCGTCCGTACTTATGAAACATCATCGGCTGCAACAAAGGCTGGGTTACATTGTAGAAACCATCTAATGTAATGGCTGTTACACGATGCCAGTCTTCTTCAGGCATTAATGCCAGAATGTTATCGCGGCGTATGCCGGCATTATTGACTAATACCTCGATGTATTCGTCTGGATGTGCATCTTGCCAGGCTTCGATTGCAGTACGTGCCTGTTTGCCGTCGCTGACATCAAACTTCAATAATTCTCCGTCTTGTCCGGCTTGTCGAATCAGCTGGAGGGTCGTTTCTGCTTCATCGGTGCGATTGGCATAATTAATAAGGATATGATAGCCCATTTGAGCCAGTTTGATACAGATGGCACGCCCTATACCTCGGCTGCCGCCTGTTACTAATGCATATTTCATGGTTGTTGTGTTAAATTGTTTGTTGTTTTAATAAGCTCTTTATTTCATTGTGACCTAAAATTTCGGCGCAAGTAAGAAATGCAGTCATGGTTACTCCGTGCAATCCGTGCAGCATCACACTTTGTCCTGTCAGTAGCAGGTTAGGAATGGGCGTGCGTGTGGATAGCATTGTCTGTAGTGGATTGCGGAAATCTTTGCGTATGCCGTAAGCCGTACCTTCAGGAGCAGCCAGGTAGTCACGGTAGGTGAGAGGAGTGCTCACATAGCGTTCAACAATTGTGTTGCCCAGTCCGGGTATGACCTCTTCTGCCAAAGCGACACATTCGTCTGCTATCCGTCTTTTCATTTGCAGATAGGTTTCTCCTCGATGCCCTACAGTCGTTGTTTCCCATTGCAGACACTGGTCCCATCGCATCGGGGTGAGCAAATCTATCTGGCTGGCATATTTACTTCCGTCTTCCGGCACACGGCAACTTACCAATACACCTCCAACCGGTCCGCTTTCCCATGGGAAAAACCATACATTCGGTTTGCGATAGACATAATGGTTCCAATTAAAGTAGGGTAGCGTCTGAGGTTTGAGACGTAATGAAACGGTACACATTCCGAATGTATTTTCCAATCGGGTTATCCGGTTGCGGAACGCACGCCTCATTTTGATACTCTGCTTTATCCAGCTACAAGTTATGGCAGGATGTACGTCGCTGATGAACATATTACCTTCGTATATACGCTTATCAGTACAGACTGCCTGTGTCAGCATACCGTTTTGTTCTACCAGTTCAGTCACTTCTGCATCGCAAATTATTTCTCCTCCTTGGTCGCGGATGGAATGAATCAATGCGTCGACAAGCTGTGAACTGTCTCCTTGCAATCGCCAACTGCTTTCAATGTAACTGCTGTTTGCATGCGTAAAGGCGAATAATGGAAGCGATTCACTCCTTAATTCTGTTTTTAGTGAAGTGCCGCTTAACACATTTATCAGCAACGCATCATGGAATGTATTTTGCAAGTAGGCATAAGCTCCCGTTTCTATCTGCTCAGTGGAATTTGTCTTTCCTACGCTTTCCAACAGTCTCGCATAATGTTGTAATGCTTGACGCTCGGCAGGGAAACAGGCTGCCATAGTCTGGGCAAAAGAGTCAAATCCTTCAGCAAAAGGAAAAGTTTCTTTCCCGATTGTCACTCGGTCGAAATACGTGTCAAGCCGGTGCCATGGAAGATTAAGCAAGCCCAAGTAACGGAATGCAGGATAAAGAGACTGCCCTTCAGCCAGTCCTCCTACATAATGAAATCCGGTGTCGTATCGCAGACCTTTCCGCAAGTAACTCTGCATGCATCCACCCGGTTGTTTCTCCTTTTCGAGTAAGAGCACTCGCAATCCGTTACGCGAAAGGATGCCGGCACACTCCAGACCACCTAATCCACTTCCGATTATGATTACATCGTATTTCATACTTTTCAATTGGTAAAAGGATGTTGAATCAACTCACCTACACATTTCGAAATCACCTTTATAGTCCATATAGACTTTCTCTCTGTCTGCCAAACAAGCTGTTATAGCTACTCCGTCAGAAATCGGATTATAGGTCACTGTTAAGTTTAGCCGTGGACAGATTGCAGGTGAAGCTATGGCGGTAAAACGACATTGACGGATAGTGCGGATAAACAATGGCTTACCTGCCAACTTGGCAACACATTCTTTCAGCATTCCGATGTGACAAGCTCCAGGACATACCGCATGACTTGGGAAATGTCCCTGATAAATCTCACAATCAGGCAAGAGAGCAAGTTGAAATACGGTTTGGTTTCCTGTCGTCTGTTGGCTGAGAATCTGATAATAATTGTTTTCAAGCTGCATATCCAATCATTCTTTTATGTAAATTTTCATTTGAGTTTCTGCTGCTATTCGGTCATTTACACAAGTTTTTCCTGCAATCAGGGTCACTCCTTCAGCTTCGGCAATGATGGTAATGGCAGTAAGCAGTTGGTCGCCTAATCGCGGGCGGAAGTAGCAATGAAACTTTTTTACTTCACCAATATAGCCTACTGGAGGGGCATCTACTCCTGTTCCGATGGCTTTATATCCGGCAAATGCAGAAGCTGATTGGGCAATGTGCTCTATCAATCCCGTTTCTGCCAGACATCCGTCAGAATCAATGAAACAGTTGTCGTCTTTCACCGTAAGGCTTGTTATAGCTTTTCCCGTTTCAGCTTGCAGCAGTTCGTCCACCATGAGGATGGGCGAACGCTGCGGAATAAGCTGCTCTATAGCTACTTTTTTCATGCGGGCAGATGAGACTCTATGTAGTCGTAAAGGTTGTTGAACGTCTTGATTTCGCGCAAGTCAGCGATAGGAATCTTAATTTTATAAGTCTGTTGGATGATAGCTACCAGGTCTACCAGACTGAGACTGTCTAGCGAAAGTGTTTCCTTTACGTTGGCTTCCGGTTCGAAAGCTTCTTGTTCTACTTCAAATTCTTCTGCTAATAATGAATTTACTTTTTCGATTATTTCTTCACGTGTCATAAAATAAGTGTTTTTAAACGATTGATTAACTATATTTCCAGGAAATCAGGCTGATGAGACACTGACTCCTTCATTTCTTAAAATCCTTCACTATTAAGGTAGAGTTTGTTCCTCCAAAGCCAAACGAGTTGGAAAGAAACATATCAAAATGTGCTTCCTTTGTTTCTGGCAATACATTGATTTGCACCGATGATTCATCGGGGTGTTCAAAATTGATGTTTCCTGCAATGAAATCGTTTTTCATCATCAGTGTTGAATAAATGATTTCACTGGCGCCTGCCATCCACATTTCGTGTCCAGTCTGGCTCTTGGTCGAGGTAACCGGCACTTTATAGTCGCCGAACACACGTGCTATGGCTTCTGCTTCACGACTATCGCCAATACGGGTAGATGTCGCATGAGCATTGATATAGCCGATGTCTTTAGGGTTTACTTGCCCGTTTTGCAGACATAATTCTAAAGAACGTGCTGGACCAGCCACATTGGGTGTGGAAATATGGTCACCGTTACTTGAAAATCCCCAACTCACAATTTCTGCCAGAATAGGAGCTCCCCGTTTTATTGCATGTTCATAGCTTTCGATAATGACGGTAGCAGCTCCTCCTCCGGGTACTAACCCGTCACGGTCACGGTCGAATGGCCGACTGGCTTTAGTCGGTTCGTCTTCACGTATAGAAAATGACTGGATGCCATCGAAAGCAGCTACGCTGTACATGTTGGCTTCTTGTGCACCACCGCATACCACGCAGTCTTGTAAGCCATTGCGGATGAGCAAAGCCCCTAATCCAATGGCTTGCGACCCGGAAGCACAAGCTGCTGAAGCAGTCAGGTTGATTCCGCGTAATTTAAAAAGGCAAGCCAGATTCATGGTCACTGTGGAGTTCATTGACTGAAAAATAGCTCCACTTCCACACGCAGCCGTATCTTTGAAGTCACGGAATTTGTCAAGAGCACGCATCGTAGCTTCTGCCACCGAATCGTTGCCATAAATGATGCCTATTTCGTGTGAGGCAATGTAATCTGCATCGAGCTTTGCATTTTCCAATGCTGAGCGAGTTGCCATATAAGCATATTGGGCTTCTTCAGGCATAAATTGCCGCTGGTTGCGGTTGATGAAAGGTTTTAAATCGGGATGTGGAACCTCGGCGCACAATGCTGAGCGAAATCCTGCATCCTTACGTGCTTGACTGAATACGATGCCACTCCGGCCTGTATACAGCGAGTCGCGAACTTCGTCAAGACTGGTTCCCAGGCATGACCAAATGCCCATGCCTGTGATAACAACTTTTCTTTCCATTTTTTATATCTTCCTTTCTGAATAAACTTATATTGATGTGAGTCGGAAATTCTTCAATCTTGCCGGCTCCTTTTCTTTATAATTCTTTACCATAACACCTTCTGCGTTTTACAAGTTTCGGGTTTAACGGTTTCCATTGCGACAACTCTTTTACGTTGGTTTCCAGTTGCGGTCCCGTCTCAGCCCAGGTATAATGCAGTTTGTTGAACACAGGAATAAGGTCGTCAAAAAATAAAGCATTCACGCCCAAACCCTGGTAGTCGGGACGAACGGCAATAAGAAGCAGTTCCGCTTTTTCTTCATGCTTCCACTTCAGTGTACGCAGCAAGGGATACCAGCCAAAGGGAAGAAGCTTTCCTTTGCTTTTACGTAAGGCATCTGATAAACTTCCCATTGTAATAGCTACACCGACCAATTCGCCTTTTTCGTTTTCAATAATCGGAAGCATTTCCAAATTAATGAGGGGGATATAGCGTTTGACATATAAGTCGATTTGGCGTTCAGACATTTCCGTGTATCCGAAGAGAGGAGCATAAGCTTCATTTAACAACCGGAACACTTTATGTCCGTATCCCTCAGCAACATCTTTGTGAGTCAGTTTTCGTACGTGTAGACCAAACAATTCTTTTGACAGGTGTGACACCCGTTCGTATTTGGCTGGAACAGTTTGAGGAATATCAATGCGTATTTGCACCCAATCGACTTCTTTTTTGTATCCTAACGCTTCCAGGTGAATAGGATAATAGGGATAATTATAGATGGTAATCATGGAACCAACCTGGTCGAAATCTTCTACCAACATTCCTTCTTTATCGAAATCAAAAATACCCATCGGTCCTTGAATATGATTCATTCCTCGTTCACGTCCCCAATCTTCTACTGTATGAAGTAAGGCAGCAGAAACATTCCTGTCATCAATGAATTCAATAAATCCGAAACGTACGTTCCGAGTGTTCCATTTTTCATTAGCATGCCGGTTGACAATGCCAACAATACGTCCTACGATGTTCTCTTCACTGTCGTATGCTACAAATGCTTGCATCTCAGAAAACTCTAATCCGGCATTTTTCCGTGGATTGAACATATCGCGAATATCCGATTCCATATCTGGCACGTAGTAGGGGCAATCAGCATAAAGCCGATTGGGGAACCGGATAAAATCATCCATTTCTCTTTTTGATTGAACCGCTTTTACGTTTATATTTTTCATATATATATTCTTCATAATGCAAGCGAAATTATCGAATCCGCATTTTATCTGCAAATTTGTTTAACGAATAAAACAATTATGTGGAATTATGGGACAGCTATCACAAAAAATGTATTGAAGGATTTCCATTGCAGATTTCCTGTAGCAGGGTGATGTATGTGTAAAAAACAGTGGCACTTTTTGCTGTTCGAATATTCTTCTGTATATTTGTGTTTCGAAACAATAAGGATATAGTTATTTATGGATAAACGTCACTTTTTATTGGCAGCAATGTGTCTGATGACGCTTGCCTCGTGTACTCAGAAAACTGAATTGCCCGAGAATCCGAAAGACAAGGAAGAATACCGTGACAGCCAAGGAAACAGCTGGATATACAATGCCATGCTGATGCGATGGGCACTGATGCCTTCGGCAATGAACGGGCTGAGTACTACTCATTATTATTATCCGAATACAGGGTCGTGGACCGATGCTAACGGTACACGGGTCAATGCGCCTTCGGGAGTGAAGGTAAGCACGGCTTCGGGCAGTAAGTCGAAATCAAGCGGACGGGTGTTCGGCTCTTCGCATCGTTCTTCGGGTGTTCACGCATAAATAAGACGGAAGGTATGGAAAGGAAGTATGTGACTCCTCGGGCAGACTACCAGGAAAAGATAGAGGCTTTGGGCTTTGACTTTCATGGCGACTATTGGCGTGAGGAAGCTTATTATCAATTTAGTTCGGACGAGATAGAGCGTCTGGAGAAAGCCACGTCGGAGGCCTACCGTATGTATTGCGAGGCAGCCGGATATATCATCGAGAAGGACCCGGAATGGATGGAACGTTTCTTGCAGCTTCCTCCGGAAATCTGTCAGCGCATCCGCGAATCATGGGATGCAGATGAATTGAGTCTGTACGGCCGTTTCGATTTCATGTTGGATGAGAAAGGAGTGCCACGCATTTTGGAATTTAACGCCGATACGCCAACTTCGCTCTTAGAAGCCTCGGTTATCCAGTGGCAATGGAAAGAAGATGTTTTCCCGGAATGTGACCAATACAATGGCATTCATGAAGGGTTGGTAGAGTCGTGGAAAGATATTTTCACTGCAGGAAGCAACATTCATTTTGCCGGTGTGCTGGATAATCACGAAGATTCGGGAACATTGCAATATCTGGCAAGTACGGCAATGGAAGCCGGCTATTCGACCCGCGTGCTCGATATGAACGACATGGATTTACAAGATGGATGCTTTTACGACCCGAGCGGAGAACGCATCGAGCACTGTTTCAAACTGTATCCGTGGGAATGGATGGTGGATGAAAGTGCCGACGGTTGCCTTGCCTCGGTGACATGGTTGGAACCTATCTGGAAGTTGGTTATGTCGAACAAGGCTATTTTGGCAAAGCTTTTTGAATTATTCCCCGATTCGCCTTATGTGTTACCCTGTTTCCTTTCGCGTCCGCAGGCAGGAGTGTATTGCAAGAAACCGGTATTTGCCCGTGAGGGACATAATGTGAGCGTGGTGGAAATCCGGAATTGGGAAGAGCGCCCGTTGCTGCGCGAGACGGCAGGAGATTACAACAAGGGAGCATACGTATATCAGTGGTATGTGAAACCGACGACATACGGCGGACGTTATCCCGTAATCGGTTCGTGGATAGTAGGCGGAGAGCCGGCAGGCATCGGCATTCGTGAGAACCGTACGGAAATCACCGATAACCTGTCGGAATTTGTTCCTCACCTGATTGTTTGAGTCTTATTTTTATATTATCGTTCAGTTTTCAGGAAGAGTGCTTCATAAAGCTTGCGCCCTGTCTGTGTCGTCATCATGGTGTCATACAGATGTCGGGCTTTGTTTCGTTCGTAGTACCCTTCTGTCAGGTTGACTATCAGGTCGGCTTCGAACAAGGGCTCGAACCGGAGCTTCTTTGCGGAAGAAAACTGATGATGTGAGCCTACCACCTGTGTCAGCCATTCTTTTTGTTCGTCGGTAAGGCTTGTTTCATCTTTCAGCCAGTCTGCAGTCAGCTTAGCGCCTTCGCTTTCCTGATGGGCAGGCAGGCTGTTGCCATAGATGCGGCGGGCATTGGGGCATCCGATGTCGTGCAGCCAGGCGGCTGTTTCCAAAAGTGTACATTGGTCTTTATCCTGTTCTTCGCCCAATGCAATCAGCCGGGTATAGGCAGCCACCGATTGGGTATGCACGATTTGTTCGATGGCTGGTTCATTGCAGAGGTAATAGGTTGTGACTTGTTGTATCAGCCGGTCTTTAAGTGCAATCAGCTTTTCGTTCATTGCTTGTCGTATTAGGGTTGGTTATTTCATTCCTCTTGCCTTGTAAATCCGTTCCTTGGCATTGTTGATGTTTTGGAATTTCTCTTCGGCTGCCTTACGGATGTCTTCGCCTAATGTAGCTACACGGTCGGGATGATGTTTCAAGGCAAGGCGGCGGTAAGCGGCACGCACTTCGTCATCGGTTGCCGAAGGGTCGATTTCCAACACTTTATAGGCATCGGCAAGCGAGTCGCCGCCTAAGTTCAGCATTGATTCCACTTCTTTTTCCGAAAGCTGCATGGCCAGTGCCACTTCTTTCAGGGCTTCGATTTCCTGTTGGCAAACCTTGCCGTCGCTTTGTGATATCTTTATCAAGAAGTCTAACAGCTGCAGACGTTCGCCGTAGCTCAGGTTGGCTGCGATTTGTGTGCCGCATTCGTGAATGGTATTTCGGAATGCGTACGGATTGGCAGCATCCATGCGTTTTTGTTCTTCGAAAAGGTTCATCAAGATTTGTTGTCCTTCGTTGACCGCTTCTTCACCGAAGTTGGTACGCAGAAAGCGGCGTACGAATTCCATTTCGCTGTGCATGATTCTTCCGTCTGCCCGGATGATATAGGACGCCATGACCAGCATTGAGAACAGAAAACTGTTCCGTTGGCCGGCATCGGTGTAGGTGCCTTGACTATTGTTGATGTCAAAACCATCTTGTGCAGACGACGCTTTGTCAAATAAGGAACCAATGGCATAACCTGCCAGTGCTCCAAGCGGTCCCATGGTCATAAATCCCATGATTCCGCCAATCCATTTTCCTAATTTCATACTCGTTTCATTTTTAGGGGTAGCTATAAAGTAACAGAGGCACAGAGTCTTAATTATTGAATTCTATTTTTCAATTCAGTCTACTCTGTGCCTCCTTCTTTATGTCCCGAATGTCATTATTCTTGTTTCGGTTGCGTATAAATGATGTTCATACGTATTTTCTCACTTTCATCAGTCGATTCGTTAAGGTTTTGTCCTCCTACTAACATAGCAGAATTCACGCTCAAATCGTTTTCTACTCCAATAATGTTTCCTTGCGAATCGCTTTCCGTACTTACGGGTATCAGCAATACTTTGTCCCAATCTGGATTGTCAGCTTTCCATTGGTTCCATTCTGCTTCTCCTTTTTCTATTTCCGGACGGATTTCGCTGAATATGCTTGCGATTAACCGGTTCAGTTTAGAAAAGGCATACGAGTTGGTCGAACTGCTATAGGTAGCAAGGAAGGACGTGCGGTCGTCGTTTGCTAAGTTGTTTTCGAAGAAACTTTTCATGTCTTTCTTTCTTACCATCAGCAGGGTAGTAGGAGTACCCATCTTATACGGGCTGTTGCTCTGCTCCCTCATCTTCTCGAATGAGACAGATATCGAATTTAATGTGTCGTTCTTATGCGCTTCGTAGATTTCCTCCAATGGAAACGTTACTTGTGTGCATATTCCGGCAGGTGTTTTCAGGTAAGTGCGTGTACGGTCGTTTACTAGATTTTGAAGTCCTGAGTTCTGAAAACGCGTAGACATGAACACTTCTTTCGTGGCGGTCATCGGTACTACACCCCTTAACAGTGAATCGGCTGTATTGGCAGAGTTTCTGCCTAAATACGATACGGTCAGATGGAGGTAGATATCCGAAAGGTACAGGATAGAGCCTTCACCATTCGTTATGTGTACATAGAATCCTTTCAGCACATTGTTGACAAAGGCATCCGCATCCTTGAAGTAAGGATGGACGGTAGTGCCGTTTTCTTCTGCCGTATAGTCGTATTTGCTTTTAAAGTTATCGCAAAATGCTTTTCCCAGTTCGATGGATACGTGTGGATAGTAATCACTGGTGTTATAAAGCGAATCGCTTACGGTCTTGTCGAATGCAGAATAGTCTTTGGTTGCGATGGGCGGATTCTGCGGATTATAATAACGTTCCGGATTCAAGTTTGTATAATATAAGTTCTTATCTAGTCCGTTATCTTGAATAGCTGTGGTGAGCGTATCTACCTGTACGCGTAACGTAGCAAGCGAATCGCCGAAATAGCTGGTGTAATAAAGTCCCAATGTCGCTTCATCGATGCTTTGCAGACGGTCGGGAAGTTGAAAATTTTCGGGGCAGTTTATCTGAACGAGGAAATCGGACGTAAAAGTCCCATAATCTTCATCGGTAAACTTCCCCAGATAAGCTGTGCTTGAACGTGAATAGACCGAATCAAGAAGGAATGATTCGGTTTTTATTGTATACGACTCGGATTTAGCAAAAATAAAATCTTGGTCAGCAACAAATTGTCCGATTCCTGTAGTTTCATCGTCACAGCTGTAGAGTGTAGCGGCAGCTAATCCTAATGCCGCCCAGAACTTAAGTTTCATTTTTTCTTAATTAAAATTACAAATTCGTATTATTCGGCTTCACCCAGCACTTTTTTATACAATGCATCGCAAGCGTCTGCATACGTCTGTTCGTCTGCCTGGTAATCTACAGTCGGGAGATTCAGGCTATGCGCGTAATCCATGATGGCAGGGTTCACTTGTTTGCTGTTTTGGATGACACCGTCCGAGTAACTGATAGCCAATTTACATAGCTCTTCGTAATTGACAGGTTCTTTAATCATTGCGACATCGTCCGATGTAATTTCCCGATAAATTACTTGCTTGGTGAAGTCTGATGCCAAATTCGATTTGAAACCATCGCCATAAACTGAGAATACGACTTTCGAATCTCTGAAGGACGGTTCGTCATAATAAGCCTTTTTGATGAAAAGCGGAACTACAGCGCTCATCCATCCATGGCAATGGATAATATCGGGGCACCAACGCAGTTTCTTGACGGTTTCCAATACGCCACGTGCATAAAAAATGGCACGTTCGCCATTGTCTTCGTATTCTTTGCCGTCTTCGTCAGTAGTCATTAGTCGATGTTGGAAATAGTCATCATTATCAATAAAATAAACCTGACGGCGTGCAGCCTGAATAGAAGCTACTTTGATAATCAAGGGATGGTCCGTATCATCGATAATGATATTCATTCCCGACAGGCGGATGACTTCATGCAGTTGGTTACGACGCTCGTTAACATTGCCCCACTTGGGCATAAAGGTCCGGATTTCCCACCCTTTGTCTTGAATGGCTTGGGGAAGGTTCTGACCGATTAACGATAGTTCACTTTCAGGTACGTAAGGAGTAATTTCTTGTGTAATGAATAATACTTTTTTTGCACTCATGTTTCTTAACTATTGCTCATAAAGGTTGCGCAAAGATACAAAAAAAACAGATGCACTTGTTAATTTGCTTGTGTTATTTACCTTATAGTTTGTTAATCTGCGCTTGGGATGTACTTTTTCAGGTAGAACTGTTTTATTATTTGATAAAAATATGGTTACTTTGCATCCGTTTTTAGAAAAACATTGGGTTTAATTATCAGAAAAATGGAATTAATTCAAACTATTCAGGAACTTCGTGCGAAGTTGGATGTGCTTCGCAAAGAAGGCAAAACCATTGGTCTGGTTCCCACAATGGGAGCTTTGCATGCCGGCCACGCTTCTTTGGTGAAACGCGCCGTTGCCGAGAATGATGTTGTAGTGGTCAGCGATTTTGTCAATCCCACTCAGTTTAACGATAAGAATGATTTGGCGAAATATCCGCGTACATTGGATGCCGACTGCTGGTTGTTGGAACAATGTGGCGTAACGTTTGTGTTCGCTCCGTCCGTAGAAGAGATTTATCCCGAACCGGATACACGTACTTTTAGCTATGCTCCTTTGGACACGGTAATGGAAGGCAAGTACCGTCCCGGTCACTTCAATGGGGTATGTCAGATTGTAAGCAAGCTTTTCCTGATTGTAGAGCCTGACCGCGCTTATTTTGGTGAAAAAGACTTTCAGCAGCTTGCCATCATCCGTGAGATGGTGCGTAAATATCCGTTCTCTCTTCAAATTGTGGGTTGTCCTATCGTGCGTGAGGCAGACGGATTGGCTTTGAGCAGCCGGAATGCCCGCTTGAGTGAAGTGCAGCGCCAGCAGGCTTTGCAGATTTCGAAGACCTTGTTTGCCAGTGTTGATTATGGCAAGTCGCATACCTTGGCAGAAACAAAGGCATTTGTAGAGCAGCGCATTGCGGATGCCGAAGGTTTGCGTTTGGAATATTTTGAGATTGTTGACGGAAACACCTTGCAGACCGTCGGTTCATGGGACGACAGCAATTACATTGTAGGTTGTATCACCGTATTCTGTGGAGAGGTCCGTCTGATTGATAACATTAAATATAAGGAGTGACCGTGCCATGATGATACAGGTATTGAAATCGAAGATACATTGCGTGAGTGTCACCGAAGCCAATCTGAATTATATGGGCAGCATTACGGTAGACGAGGATTTGCTGGATGCAGCCAACATGATTGCCGGCGAAAAGGTACAGATTGTAGACAACAATAACGGCGAGCGTTTCGAAACCTATATTATAAAAGGAGAACGGGGGTCGGGATGTATTTGTCTGAACGGGGCTGCTGCCCGTAAAGTTCAGGTAGGTGACGTTGTCATCATCATGTCGTACGCGTTGATGGATTTCGAAGAAGCCAAACAGTTTAAGCCTTCCGTGGTTTTCCCCGATACGCAAACGAATAAGCTTGTTTAAATAAAGAGTGAAGAGTTAAAATTTAAAAGTGGATTTCGTCGTATCAGCAGAAAAACTTTTAATTTTAACTCTTCATTCTTAATTCTTCATTCTCTTTCAGTCCGCCTTCTCTTTGATAATGCCGGTGCGGTAACCTACCAGCAGTTTCTTCAGGTCTTTTATTTGGATGGTGAGTTCTTTTCCCTTATCCGTATCTTTCACCATCATCCGTTTGCTGCTCATTTCTACGATTTGTGTAGTCGACTTGATGTCGAGCCCTTCTTCGATAGCACGTTGGGTAGAGGTGAAAGGCTCATGTTGTACCAGTTGGAAGCCGCGCGAATGGTAGACCAGCGTATAGCCTGCAATGCCTGTTTCGGGCTGATAAGCTTTTGAGAATCCTCCGTCTATCACCATTAGTTTGCCGTTTGCCTTGATAGGTTTTTCGCCTTTCACCGCTTTTACCGGTACATGGCCGTTGATGATGTGACGGTGTTCGCCTTCTACGCCGAATTCATCCAATATCATGTCGCAGATGTCTTCCTGGTCGCGCAGCTGGTAGTAATATCCTTTAGTCTCTACATGGGTTTCCTTGTCGTCTACGAAGTAGCGTTCGAAGGTCGCCATCTTGTCTTTATCAAATGCAGGCGAGTCTTTTCCGCACCACAGGTACCATACATAATCTAAGGCGAAAGCCTTTTCTTCGCTGTCGCTCTCGTCGAAGTAGGCGGTACGTATCAGTTGGCCTACCCGTTTCAGTAACGATTGACCCTTGTAAGTCTTTCCTAAAATTTCAATTTCCTTCAGTGTCCCGTCTGCGTTAAGCGGCATAGAGGCGTGAAACAGCAAGTTCGAGTTGCATACACTATACATGCATCCATAACGGAAGAGGCATTTCATGTGCTTGCGCAGTTTTTCGCTTCCGGTAAATGACTTGTGCAGTTTTTCTACAATGTCACGTTCTTCATCACTCAGGCGGTAAGGGTCTGCCGGGTCAACAGTGGGGAAGAAACAGTCGCGCAAAGGATATTCTTTTCCGTTAAGCGTGATGGTATGTTTCTCGAAGTTGATGCGATGTAACAGCATACGGTCTTCCATGTGGAATTCCGGACGGCGGCGAATGATTTCGGCTTCCAGCTTGAACTGGATAATGCTGATAGCCTTGTGCATCTGTGCCATTAGACGGATGGTCTTCTGATTGTCTGTATTGATGGAATCGTCTAGTTTCGGGCCGAAGAGCGAGCACGGGTCATTGGCGTAAGTCTCCATGGCAAAAGTGGCAAGCGGCAACAAGTTGATGCCATAGCCGTCTTCCAATACGGCTAAATTTCCGTAACGCATGGCGAGACGGAGCACGTTGGCGATGCTGCAGTCGTTGCCCGAAGCGGCACCCATCCATAAGATATCATGATTTCCCCACTGGATGTCGAAATTATGATAATCGCACAAGGTGTCCATGATGATGTGAGGACCCGGACCGCGGTCGAAAATGTCGCCCAGAATATGAAGCATGTCAATGGTCAGGCGCTGAATCAGGTTACAGAGCGCTACGATGAAATCGTCTGCCCGGTGCGTATCGATGATGGTGCTGATGATGACATTGATGTATGCCTGCTTATTGGGGTCCATGCTGCTTTCGTGCAGCAATTCTTGGATGATGTACGAAAATTCTTCAGGCAATGCCTTGCGCACTTTCGAACGGGTGTATTTCGACGATACGTTCTGACAAACCTTTACCAGCTGGTTCAGCGTAATGACATACCAGTCTTCCAGTTCGGTCTCCACTTCTTTCACCAGTTGCAGCTTTTGCTCCGGGTAATAGATTAATGTGCAGAGTTCTTTCTTTTCCATTTCGCGCAAAGTGTTTCCGAATATTTCGTTCACTTTCCGTTTGATGGCTCCTGAGGCATTCCGCAATACATGCTGGAAGGCCTCGTATTCCCCATGCAGGTCGGCAAGAAAGTGCTCCGTGCCTTTCGGCAGGTTTAATATGGCTTCCAGGTTGATGATTTCAGTGCTGGCTGCGGCTATGGTTGGGAAATTATGCGACAGCAATTCCAGGTAGCGGATGTCTTGCTGAATCATATCCGTTGTAATTTCGTTGTAGGGGTTCATCATTGTTTTTCAGTTTAGATTATTCTGTTTATATAAATATCATCAATATCAGTTGCGCGATGATGACACGGGTAAACATCCCCAGCGGATAAACCGTCGCATAGCTTACGGCAGGATTGTCGTTCGGAATGATGTCGTTGGCATAATTCAGTGCCATCGGGTTCGCCATGCTTCCGCAAAGCATTCCGCAGGTATTGCCGAAGTCAAGGTGATAACACCGCAGGGCGATGAGTGCCATAATCACTACGGGTACAAAAGTAATAATAAATCCGATACCAACCCACAATATACCTTCCGGACGCATCACTGTTTCGAAAAAATGTGCTCCGGCATCCAGTCCCAGGCAGGCAAGGTATAGTGAAAGTCCGATGCCGCGCAACATCAGGCTGGCACTGCGGGTGGTATAGGTCAGCATGTGAAAGCGGGGTCCGTATGAGCCGATGAGGATACCGGTAATGATAGGACCTCCTGCCAATCCCAGTTTGACAGGGCTTGAAATGCCGGGAATGGCAATAGGAATGGAGCCTACAATCAATCCCAGTACGATGCCGATAAAGATAGAGGCGAGATTGGGGTCTTTCAGGGTCTTTACGGTATTGCCCAATACTTTTTCCACATTCTTGATGGCTGCCGCCTCGCCGACTACGGTCAAGCGGTCGCCTAATTGCAATACCAGTTCCGGTGTGGCAAGCAACTGTACGCCGCTTCGCAATACACGGCTGATGTTGATACCGTATACGTTGCGCAGACGGAGTGAACCCAGTTTCTTGCCGTTGATTTCCGGACGGGAAATAACGATGTGTTTCGAGATGAGCTGACTGTCTATCGCGTTCCAGTCAATGTCTTCTTTGTTCCAGTCTTTTTGTTCTTGCTCGCCGAACAGAATGGTCAGGGCTGCCACGTCTTTTTCGGTGGTCACTACCAGCAGGCGGTCGTTTTCTTTCAGGATTTTATCCGAAGTGGGGATACATACCTGTCCGTCCCGCCACAGACGTGAGATGACAAATTTAGGATAGCCCGCATGAACCAGCTCGTGAATGCTTTTGCCGAAAATGGCGGGATTGTGTACCTGATAGGTGGCAATATAGGTTTGGTTGGGGTCATCGTGCGGATGTTCTTCCATGTCTTTGGGACGTACGAACAGTTTCTTTACCACTACGATGGCGAGGATAACTCCCACTACGCCCAGCGGATAGGTGACGGCACAACTCAAGGCGGCTCCGCTGGTAGGTTCTCCCATCTGTTTCAATGTCTGTTGCGCGGCACCCAGCGCTGGTGTATTGGTAGTGGCTCCGCAAAGAATGCCTACCATGTTCGACATGGATATGGGAGTGACGGCAGTCAGCGCTACTGCCATGGCGGTGCCTAACAGAATAACTCCCAGCCCTAACAGGTTCAGTTGGCATCCTCCTTGACGGAGGGAACTGAAAAAGCCCGGTCCCACCTGCAATCCTAAAGCGTAGACAAACAGTACCAGTCCGAAACTTTCGGCATAGTTCAGCATTTGCGGATTGATGGAGAAGCCCAGGTGTCCGGCAAGGATTCCCATGAAAAACACAAACGTCACTCCTAGCGAGATGCCGCAGATATGAATTTTCCCCAACGCAAGCCCTGTCGAGATAATCAGGGAAATGATAATGACCGCCTGTAGGGCAGTCTGGTCAAAAAACAAGTTATATAACCATTCCATGGTTTTGTGTTTTATTGTGCACAGAGACACAAAGGCACAGTGCCTTCCTCCCTTTTTCCGGAGGTCGGTTCTGCATCTCTGTGCCTTTGTGAGGTGATTGTCATCTTTTTTACGTGTTATTATCGTACAAACAACAATTCGCGGTACTTCGGCAACGTCCACATCTGGTCGTCGACAATCAGTTCCAGCTTATCGATGTGGTAGCGTATCTGTTCCAGCATCGGGGCGATAGTGTCGTGGTAAGCGATTGCCTTTTCGCGTTGCGTGGTAATCCGGTTGGCTACCTTGCGGGCTTCCACCATAGCGTCTACATGCTCTTTGATATAACCTGTATGTTCGGCTATTTGCTTGATGATGGCGATGTTTTCCGCCGAGAGCTGTGCCGCTTCGTCCGCGTTGAAGAGCGACTTCATCTTATAGGCATTGTCAATCAGCTTCGTCTGGTATTCGATGGCGACAGGCACCACATGGTTCATCACCAGGTCGCCCAGTACGCGTGCCTCGATTTGGATTTTCTTGGTGTACATTTCCCATTTCACTTCGTTGCGGGCAGCCAGTTCCTTGCGGTTCATGACGCCGGTCGACTCAAACATCCGGATAGTGTCAGGCTTCAGGTAGTTGTCGAATATCAGCGGGCAGCTGGTCTCGCAGTCCAGACCGCGGCGGGCGGCTTCTTCTTCCCATTCCTTGCTATAACCGTTCCCGTCGAAGCGGATAGGCTTGCACTCTTTGATATAGCGGCGCACCACTTCGATGATGGCGGAGATTTTCGGTTCGCCGTCTTCAATCAGTTGGTCTACGTCTTTCTTGAACCGGATGAGTTGTTCGGCTACGGCTGTGTTGAGGGCTATCATCGCGCTGGCACAGTTCGATTCGGAGCCCGGAGCCCGGAACTCAAAACGGTTTCCGGTAAAGGCGAAGGGCGAAGTGCGGTTACGGTCGGTGTTGTCAATCAGCAGTTCCGGAATCTGCGGAATGTCCAGACGCATGCTTTGCTTGTCTCCCAGCGCGATTAAATCGCTGTTGGTGCTTTCTTCCAGATGGTCGAGCACCTTGCTCAGTTGCGTTCCCAAGAACGACGAGATGATGGCAGGAGGAGCTTCGTGTGCGCCCAGACGGTGCGCGTTTGTCGCGCTCATGATGGATGCTTTCAGCAATCCGTTGTGGTGGTAAACTGCCATCAGCGTGTTCACAATGAACGTGATGAAGCGCAGGTTTTCTTCCGGAGTCTTGCCCGGAGCCATCAGCAGGATGCCGTTATCGGTACCCAGCGACCAGTTGTTGTGCTTGCCCGAGCCGTTGATGCCCTTGAAAGGCTTTTCGTGGAGCAATACGCGGAAGCCGTGATTGCGTGCCACTTTGCGCATGAGCGACATGATAAGCATATTATGGTCTACGGCAAGGTTGCATTCTTCGTATATCGGAGCCAGCTCGAACTGATTGGGAGCCACTTCGTTATGGCGTGTCTTGACGGGAATGCCCAACTCCAGCGCCTGTATCTCAAGGTCTTTCATGAAAGCGGCTACCCGTGGCGGGATGGCACCGAAATAATGGTCTTCCAGCTGTTGGTTCTTCGAAGCTTCGTGTCCCATCAGCGTACGTCCGGTCAGCAACAGGTCGGGACGTGCGGCATACAGGCCTTCGTCTACCAGGAAATACTCCTGTTCCCAGCCTAAGTAGGTAATCACTTTCTTTACCGAAGGGTCGAAGTAGTGTACTACGTCGAGTGCCGACTTCGTGACAGCCTGGATGGATTTCAGGAGCGGAGCTTTGTAGTCGAGCGATTCACCCGTATAGGCGATGAAGACGGTAGGGATACACAGGGTGTCTCCTACGACAAATACCGGCGATGAGGGGTCCCATGCGCTATATCCGCGGGCTTCGAACGTGTTGCGCACGCCTCCGTTGGGGAAGGATGAGCCGTCCGCTTCCTGTTGTACAAGCAGCTTGCCCGAAAATTCTTCCAGCATGCCGCCCTTGCCGTCGTGTTCCACGAAAGCGTCGTGTTTCTCTGCCGTGCCTTCGGTCAGGGGCTGGAACCAGTGGGTGTAATGGGTGACGCCCAGTTCGATGGCCCATTTCTTCATGCCTGTGGCTACTTCATCGGCGATGCTGCGGTCCAGTGCCGCGCCGTTGTCTATGACGTCCACCAGTTTGGTATATACTTTGCTGGGAAGGTATTTAAACATCTTTTCGCGGTTGAACACGTATTTGCCGAAGTATTCGCTGGGACGTTCCGAAGGCGGAATCACTTCGACCGGCTTTTTATGAAAAGCTTTCTCTACTACTCTGAATCTTAATTTTGACATAATTACCTCAAGTTGTTGTTTGTTATGTTCTGTTTGATGATTGCTCGTTTACAGGCATCGGCACAAGCGTTGCATGGCTTCCTGGATGCGTTCTTTTTCACCGAAAGCGGTCAGCCTCAGATAGCCTTCGCCGCTGGGACCGAATCCCACTCCCGGGGTGGTCACTACATGGGCTTCGTATAACAGCTTTTCGAAGAACTTCCACGAAGTCATTCCGTCGGGGGCTTTCACCCATACGTAGGGAGCGTCTTCGCCGCCTGCCGTTTTCAGTCCGATGCTGGTCAGCGCCCGCTTCATGATGCGGGCGTTATGCATATAATATTGGATGTTGGCTTTCACCTGTTCTTTCCCTTCGGGGGTATAGATAGCCTCCGCTCCCCGTTGGGTGATGTAGGATGTGCCGTTGAATTTCGTTTCTTGGTGGCGTTTCCATAAAGGGGTGAGCGGTATGCGCTTTCCTGCCAGCGTGCCGCCCGTCACTTCTTTCGGGATCACCGTATAGCCGCATCTCACCCCCGTAAATCCGGCGGTCTTCGAGAAGCTGCGCATTTCGATGGCGACTTTTTTCGCGCCTTTTATTTCGTAAATGGAGTGAGGGATGTCGGCATGTTGGATGTAGGCTTCGTAGGCGCCGTCGAAGATGATGAGCGTGTCGTTCTCGATGGCATAGTTGACCCATTTCTTGAGTTCGGCCTTGCTGAGTACGGTGCCTGTCGGATTGTTGGGATAACACAGGTAGATGATGTCTACACGATGGTCGGGGATAGACGGGATAAAATCGTTTTCGGCGAGGCAGGGCATATATACCACGTTGCTCCATTTCCCGTTTTCCAGTAATTCGCCGGCACGTCCGCATGACACGTTCGAGTCGATGTAAGCCGGATAAATCGGATCGGTCACTCCGATGCTGTTGTCATGCCGCAGGATATCGCCGATATTGCCTGTATCGCTCTTGCTGCCGTCGCTCACGAAGATTTCGTTGTGGTCCAATGATACGCCGCGTGGCGCATAGTCGTGCTTGATAATGGCGTCGATAAGGAAAGAGTATCCTTCTTCGGGGCCGTAGCCGCGGAATGTGGACGCATGCGAAAGCTCGTCGACGGCGCGGTGCATGGCCTCTGTGCAGGCTTGCGGCAGCGGAAGGATGACATCTCCTGTACCCAGACGGATGAGGTCTGCTTTGGGGTGGGTCACTTTGAACAGATTGACTTTCTTTTCCAGGTCGGAAAAGAAGTAATTGTTCGGCAATTTCAGGAAATGTTCGTTTACCAATGCCATGTTTATCCGATTAAAGTTTATGTGTTAGCCTGTTTTTGCGTGCAAAGGTACAAAAAACACTTAAGTAATGCTTGCTATAAACCGTATTTTTTTGCAAGATGGATAGGAAGGGGAAATTTATCCCTATTCACTGTATCCATTTGTATTAATGGTCTTTCTTGTATTCAGTTTATTTTGTTTCCCCCTCAGTGACAATTCTTAATTTTCACAGATAGAAGCATTAAAATAATAAGAAATTCTGTTACCTTTGCAATTGGTTTTAATATGAATCAAAAATATGGTTAAGAGGAAAAGGCTAAATTGGAGAGTGCCCAAAGGTGCCGAATTGACCGAATTGGACAAAAAAGTACTTTATTATCAGAATAAAGGGCATTTGGTTCCTACCCGTGAGCTAATCAAGACTCCTGAACAGATAGAAGGCATCCGACGTAGCGGTTTGCTGAATACAGCAGTACTCGACAAGGTGGCGGAAACAATCCGCGAAGGAATGAGTACGGCAGAGATTGATAAGATTGTGTACGACTATACGGTAAGTCATGGAGGCATTCCGGCTTGCTTAGGTTACGAAGGATTTCCGAAAAGCGTATGCACTTCAATAAATGAAGTGGTATGCCATGGCATACCTTCGGAAGAAGAGATTTTGGAAGAAGGCGATATTATCAATGTAGACTGCACTACGATTCTGGATGGATATTACGCCGATGCTTCGCGTATGTTTGTTATCGGGAAAACCACTCCGGAAAAGGAGAAGTTGGTGCAGGTGGCACGCGAATGCATGGATATCGGTGCCGAAGCCGCACAGCCGTTCGGCTTTGTAGGCGACATTGGTCATGCTATCGAAAAGCATGCCAAGAAAAACGGATTCTCCGTAGTCCGTGATTTATGCGGGCATGGGGTGGGATTGGAATTCCACGAAGAGCCCGACGTATTGCATTACGGACGGAAAGGTACAGGTATGTTGCTGGTACCGGGTATGGTGTTTACCATCGAACCTATGATTAACATGGGGACATGGGAAGTATTCATTGACGAAGAAGACGGCTGGACGGTAGTGACCGAAGACGAGCTTCCTTCCGCACAATGGGAGCATACTTACGTGATGACAGACAACGGCCTGGAAATATTGACGTATTAATTAAAGAATGTATGAATGATATAATTATATTAGGTATAGAATCTTCGTGCGACGACACGTCGGCGGCAGTTATCCGCAACGGGGAATTGCTTTCTAGCGTAATAGCGAGTCAGGCTGTGCACGAAGCATACGGGGGAGTGGTACCCGAATTGGCTTCACGGGCGCATCAGCAAAATATCGTGCCGGTAGTGCATGAAGCCTTGAAGCGGGCGGGAGTGACGAAAGAGCAATTAAGTGCCATAGCCTTTACTCGTGGTCCCGGACTGATGGGTTCGTTGCTGGTGGGTGTTTCATTCGCTAAAGGACTGGCGCTTGCGTTGGGTATCCCATTGGTGGATGTCAACCATCTGCAGGGACATGTGCTGGCACATTTCATTAAAGAACCGGGCGTGGAAGCTGACCAGCCGAAGTTCCCTTTCCTTTGCCTGCTGGTATCGGGAGGCAATTCGCAGATTATCCGTGTAAATGCTTACAATGACATGCAAGTGCTGGGGCAGACTATCGATGATGCAGCCGGCGAAGCCATCGACAAATGTTCGAAAGTGATGGGGCTGGGTTATCCCGGAGGTCCGATTATTGATAAACTGGCACGCCAGGGCAATCCGAACGCCTTTACCTTCAGCAAGCCGCACATCGCGGGATATGATTACAGTTTCAGCGGACTGAAGACTTCTTTCCTTTATTCCTTACGCGACTGGCTGAAAGACGACCCGGATTTTATCGAACATCATAAGACTGACCTGGCTGCCTCGCTGGAAAAGACGATTGTCGATATTCTGATGGACAAGTTGCGTAAGGCAGTAAAGGATACCGGCATTACCGAAGTGGCAGTAGCAGGAGGCGTGTCTGCCAACAACGGTTTGCGCAACGCTTTCCGTGAGCATGCCGACAGATACGGATGGAAAATTTATATCCCCAAATTCGGCTATACGACCGACAATGCTGCCATGATTGCCATTACGGGTTATTATAAGTATCTGGACAAGGACTTTTGTTCGATAGACAAGCCGGCATATTCGCGCGTGACGCTGAAGTAATAAAAACGAAGGTTAAAAAGAGAAAGGAGTATTAATCAAAAAATAATAAGGATATATGTCATCAGTAGAAACTAAAAAGTTGAGCAGAGACATCAGCGAAATTTTTTGGAGAGAAGGTTTCACATTGGCAACCGCCGAAAGTTGTACAGCCGGCAATGTAGCGGCTATCATTACCGCTATACCGGGAAGTTCCCGTTTCTATAAAGGTGGGGTAGTGGCATACGCCGATGAGGTGAAAGAAAACCTGTTGCATGTACAGGCAGAAACTCTTCAGGCTCACGGAGCCGTAAGTGAAGAGACGGTAATCGAAATGGTAAAGGGTGCTATCGAGACATTCGGCACCGATTATGCCATGGCTACATCGGGAATTGCGGGCCCCGGAGGAGGAACTCCAGACAAACCAGTAGGCACCATTTGGCTGGCTGCAGGAAGCAAAGATAAGATTGTGACAGAAAAACTGACGGAAGACGAAGGACGTGACAAAAATATCCAGTCTGCCACTAAAAATGTACTTCAATTACTGCTTTCTGTCTGTCAAAATCAAGGAAATGAGCAATAAATAAGCATTTTATTGAAGAAAAACTTGCATATATAAAATAAAACCGCTTACTTTGCACTCCGTTTTAAGGAGCATAGAAATAGAACTATAAAAACTAGATAGAAATGTCGAAAATTTGTCAAATTACCGGAAAGAAAGCCATGATTGGCAACAATGTTTCACACTCTAAAAGAAGAACAAAAAGAACGTTCGATGTGAACTTGTTTACGAAGAAATTCTACTATGTAGAACAAGATTGCTGGATTAGCCTGAAGATTAGTGCTAACGGCTTGCGTATTATTAATAAGAAGGGCCTGGACGCAGCGCTGAACGAAGCAGTTGCCAAAGGTTATTGTGATTGGAAAACTATTAAAATAGTTGGTTAATTAAAAGGAGAGTAAAAGTATGGCTAAGAAAGCTAAAGGCAACAGAGTGCAGGTAATCCTTGAATGCACAGAAATGAAAGACAGTGGCATGCCGGGAACTTCTCGTTACATCACCACTAAAAACAGAAAAAATACACCGGAAAGATTGGAACTGAAAAAGTACAATCCTATCTTGAAAAGAGTAACCGTTCACAAAGAAATTAAATAATAAGAGACCATGGCAAAGAAAACAGTCGCAACCCTTCAAACAGGTAAAGAAGGCCGTTCTTATACAAAAGTTATCAAAATGGTTAAGTCTCCGAAAACGGGTGCTTACGTTTTTGACGAACAAATGGTTCCTAACGATAAAGTTCAGGACTTCTTTAAGAAATAATCGGGCTATAGATTCCCGAAAGCATAAACAAAAGTTCCTTTCATACGTCATAAGTGTGGAAGGAATTTTTTTGTATGTGCGTCATGTGTATTAGATTAGCTAACGGGTGTAAGTTCCTGTAAATCCAGCATTATAAGAAATTTGAGCGCTGGATAATGCATTGAAATAAAAAAGAGACACAAAGGTACATAGAATATACCTCCGTGTCTCTGTGTTTAATGTCCCGGATAGTTTATTTTAGCCACTTGTCCAGCCAGCGGAAGAAGATGCGTTGCCACAATACGCCGTTCTGGGGTTTCAGTACCCAGTGGTTTTCATCGGGGAAAATCAGCAGTTCGGCGGGAACACCTCTCAGCTTGGCAGCATTGAATGCCGCCATACCCTGTGAAGCAAGGATGCGGTAGTCTTTTTCACCGTGGATGCAAAGGATGGGCGTATCCCATTTGTCTACAAACAGGTGGGGCGAGTTGGCATAGCTGCGTTGCACAGCCGGATTGGTCTTGTCCCAATACGGGCCGCCCAGGTCCCAGTTGGTAAACCAAAGCTCTTCGGTCTCCAGGTATTGCTGTTCCATATTGAAGAATCCGTCGTGGGCGATGAAAGCCTTGAAACGCTTGTCGTGGTGTCCGGCAAGCCAATATACCGAATAACCTCCGAAGCTGGCGCCTACGCATCCCAGGCGGTCGGTATCTACATACGGCTCCTTGGCTATGTCATCGATGGCGCTCAGGTAATCGTCCATGCAGTGCCCGCCATAATTGGTGCTGATTTCTTCCAGCCATTCCATGCCGAATCCCGGCAAGCCGCGACGGTTGGGGGCGATGATGATGTAGCCGTTGGCTGCCATAATCTGTAAATTCCAACGATAGCTCCAGAACTGGCTGACGGGGCTTTGCGGACCGCCTTCGCAGAAGAGCAGGGTGGGGTATTTCTTGTTCGGGTCGAAATCGACCGGATAGACTACCCACGAAAGCATGTCTTTTCCGTCTACGGTCTTTGTCCAGCGCGGTTCCACTTTCCCTTTTTTCAGTTGGTTGAAGATATGGTCGTTCTCGGATGTGATGCGGGTCACCTTATGGTCTTTCTTCAGGTCGACGGTGTAGAGTTCGTCCGCTTCGCTCAGCGAGTGGCGCATCGTGAGCAGTTGCTTGTCGTTCAGCATGCTTACCGACGCATAGTCGTACATGCCTTCGGTGAGTTGCTTCACTTCGCCTTTCAGGTTTGTGCTGTGAATCATGCTGGTGGCGTGCCATACCCCTGTGAAATACAAGGTCTCGCTATCGGGCGCCCAGCAATAGCCGTCTACTCCCGATTGGAAAGCCTCGGTGACGTAGGTCTTTTCGCCATTTGCCAGATTCATTACGCACAGGCGGTTGCGGTCGCTCTCATATCCGTCGCGTTCCATGCTTTGCCAGGCAATCCGTGTTCCGTCGGGCGAGAATTGCGGGTTGGTGTCATACCCTGAATTCTTGTCGGTAGCGTCTTCCTTGCAGAGGTTGCGGGTCTGTTTGGTCTCTATATTATAAAGGTATATGTCCGAGTCGGTCGATACGGCATAGTCTTTGCCGGTTTTCTTGCGGCAAGTGTAGGCTATTTGTTTCGAGTCGGTGCTCCATGCCAGTTGTTCGATGCCTCCGAAAGGCTTCATCGGCGATTCGTAAGGCTCTCCGGCAAGGATGTCGGTGGCTTCTCCCACCTGGTTCCCGTCGAAGGGAGCGATAAACGGATGGGGAACCGACTCTACCCATTCGTCCCAGTGTTTGTATATCAGGTCATCGATTACCTTTCCGCTGGCCTTGTCGAGGTCGGGGTAGAGGTCTGATGTGCGTTCGCCGTATTTTACCTGGGCAATGAAAAGCACCTTGCTCTCGTCGGGAGCGAACTTGAAACCCTCTATGTCGCCCGCGTAAGACGAGAGCTGCTTCCGTCCGCTTCCGTCGGGATTCATTTCCCAAATCTGGTTGCTTCCGCTTTGTGCCGTAAGGAAAGCTATCTTGCTTCCGTCCTTTATCCATACGGGGTCGCCTTCGTTGGCGGAAGAAGTGGTGAGCAGGCGGTTATCGGTGCCGTCGACGTTCATCACGTAGATGACGAGGTGGCTGGCATTGTCTTTCACGCTGTAATAGGAAACGGTATAGGCGATTCGTTTGCCGTCGGGCGATACGGCAGTACTGCCGATGCGTCCCATTGCCCAAAGGGCTTCGGGCGTCAAACGTCCGTCCTTGACGGTGATTTCCTGTTTCCCGATAAAAGGTTTGTCTGTTTGTGTGCCGGCGTTAGCCTGCCCGCTTGCGGCAAGCATCACGGCGGCAGTCATGGTCATTAAGCTTGTTTTGTTCATTTGTTTTTATGGATTTGTTTATAATGTCCGTCACTTCCCTGTAAAATAGGCAGGATAGTTGTCGAACAGGCAGTTCAGCTGGTTGCCACCCATCTGGATATTGTCCATATACGAATATCCGTCGCGGTAATCGAGGCGGAGGCTGGTGTATGCGGTGTTCCACCAGTCCCAGACAAAGTTGAGTGTCGACTCTTGCCGGTTGCCGTACCGGTCTTCGGTATAGAGGTAATCCACTCCTGTATTGTCGGAGTAGAAGCGAAGTTCCTGGTAGCAATACCTGTCGTATTCGTCATACCATTCGTCCACCCATGTTCGGCTGCACAGGTAATCGGTGCATTCGCGGTAGCTGTTGGTGCCGTTGCCGAATTCGATGCCTAATCCTACGTATTCGCACGAAGTGAACACAAGTGTCACGGTCAGTAGGAAAAATATGCGGTAAAGTTTGTTCATCTGGTTCTTCATGATAGCCTTCCTTTCTTTTTGTTTGATTTCCATGCAACAAAGATAGGACGTATGAACGGCTCTGCCAACTTATTTTTCCTAAATCGGGCAGGGGAGATTCCTATTTGTGATAGGGATTTCCCCGGTCTGTATTCAGAAAGCCTTCTTGCTCTTGGCGCTTACAGTCTCGATGTCGAGCCGGATAATCTCTGTCCGGTGAAACGATTTCCGGGCATATTCGATGCCCTGTATCTTATCGTCGGGGCAATATTTGCTCAGCAGGAGCGAGAGTGCCGACATCCGTTCCGCTTCGTGCAGGCTGCGGTGGGCGGTACATTGAAGCACCACGCTCTCGTAGGCTGTCGTGAATTGGGCGGGTTTTACCTGCGTGCGTCCTACGACACAGAAGAACACTTGCGGACAAGCGTCGATGCAGTGCAATTTACGTCCTTCGGGCGCGCAATGGATGTAGATGGAGTTTCCGCGGTCCCACACGTAGCTGAGCGGGATGCCGTAAGCTCCGTTCCCGTCCTCGGTACGCATAGAGAGCGTGCCATATTCACCTTTCCGCAGTATCTCGAACGCCCGTTCTTCTTCCAAGGTCCGGTCTTGCCGGCGGATGTTTGAATTATCGAATTTCATAAGATGAATGTCTGGTGGGTTAATAATTAGCCAATGTGTAGATTTCCCGGCTTGCCAGGCGGTCGAGCGCGACATAATTGCCTACAAGCTCGCCTTTGTTCTCGTGCAGGTGGGCGACCAATGTATCGATGTCGGGATGTTCGATGCCCAGTTCACGGAAGCTCGTCGGCATACCGATTTCATGTAAGAAGGTCTTCAGGCGGGCGATGCCTTCTAGGGCTACCGCTTTCAGGTCGTCGCTATCCGCCACATCCCATACACGCACGGCATACTGAGCCACCTTGCGCACATTGTGGTCTGCCATGTAGGTCAGCCATGCCGGGAAGATAACAGCCAGTCCGGCTCCGTGGGTGACATTGTAGATGGCGCTTACCTCGTGTTCCATAAAGTGCGACGCCCAGTCTTCTTCGCAACCTGTTCCGCAGATGCCGTTATGGGCGATGGTGCCTGCCCACATGATGTTGGCACGTGCTCCGTAATCGAACGGGTCGTTAATCAAAGTACGTGCTTCCTTGACGATGGCTTTCAGCGTGCCTTCACACAGGCGGTCGGTCACTTCTGTATCGGGTGTGTTGGTGAAATAGCGTTCCATGATGTGCGCCATCATGTCGGTGATGCCGCTTGCTGTCTGCCAGGCGGGCAAGGTGTAAGTCAGCTCCGGATTCATGACGGCAAATGCCGGACGAAGCACTTTTGGAGTGCGCAGGCTGAGCTTTTTCAGTCCGTCCACTTTGGTGATGACCGCGTTGCCCGAGCCTTCGCTCCCGGCTGCTGGAATCGTAAGTACTACGCCGATGGGCAATGCCGTCTGCGGAGCAGCTTTCCCGATAAAGAAATCCCAGAAGTCACCGTCGTAAGGAATGCCGGCTGCTATTGCCTTGGCGGTATCGATGACCGAGCCTCCACCTACGGGTAGGAGGAAGTCGACATTTTCCTGCCTTCCCAGTTCGATGCCTTCATATACTTTCGGGTCGGTGGGATTGGGTTGCACGCCGCCCAACTCGATATAAGCAACGTCCGCTTCGTCTAACGCTTTCTTTACCCGTTCTAGTAAACCGCTTTTCACTACAGAACCTCCGCCGTACACAATCAACGCTTTGGTTCCGTTGTATTTCTTCACCAGCTCGCCGGTATGCCGTTCGGTCTCTTTGCCGAATACAAACTCGGTGGGGCTGTAAAACATAAAATTGTTCATATTCAATTCTTTGATTTTAGTTGATTCAAAGGTAGGCATTTTTCCCCTATCTCCGATGGAATTAAAGAAGTTTTAAGATACGGGGTGGGTTGCCTGCCGGTTCATTTCAGTTGTGCCCGTATGCGGCTCAGGCTGGCTTGGGTGATGCCCAGGTAAGAGGCGATGTTCCCCAGCGGGATTCTTTGCAGCAGTTCCGGCTCTTTTTCCATCAGCTGGCGGTAACGTTCCGAGGCGATGGCAGAGAGCATCGAAATCAGCCGTTGCTCGGTTTCCAGAAGTTCCATTTCGGCATACCGCCTGCCCCAGTTGGCAATGTGCAGGTCTTCCCGGAACAGTTCCTGCAGCTTCTTCCGCTCCAGGACGTATAGCACCGAGTCTTCCATCAGTTCCATCGTTTCATACCCTGCTTCGTCGCTCACATATCCTTTCATCGAGACCAGCGTGGCTCCTTCCTTGCCAATCCAAAAGGTGATTTCCTTGCCTTCTATATACGTGTATGCCCTGACGATGCCTTCTTTGATGAAGAAGATGTTTTTCTCCACTTTGCCGATTTCCAGTATATGGGCTCCTTTGGGGTATGCCGCTTCTTCCAGGCAGGCTTTCAGCTTTTGGAGCGAAGCATCGGGGAGGGCGTATCTCGTGTTGATGATTTCTTTGATATCCATTAGTCCTGTTATTGCCGTTTCTCTGCATGCAAAAGTAGGAAAAAATGTCGGGAACAGGGGGATTGCACTCTCTTTTTTGCCTTATGTAAAAAGGGTTTTTACCAAATGCAAAAAGAAGAAAGAAGGGATTTGCTTACTTTTGCACCCGGATTTTAAAACATGATTGCGATGAATTGGATAATCTTATTGCTTGCCGGACTGTTTGAAGTTGGCATGACATTCTGTTTGGGAAAGACTCGTGCCGCTTCCGGCATCGCCTTTTATTTGTGGGGAAGCGGTTTTCTGGTGTCTACGTTATTGAGCATGGGCCTGTTGGCTAAGGCGGTCCAGACCTTGCCGCTGGGTACGGCGTATGCCATCTGGACGGGGATAGGCGCTGTAGGGACGGTGCTTATCGGCATCTTTGTGTTTAAGGAGCCTGCCACCCCCATACGGCTTTTCTTCCTGTTTACGCTGATTGCTTCGTTGATAGGGTTGAAAGTCGTGTCGAGCGGAGCCGCATGATATCATGGGAACTATTTGAAGATTTTTTCGTATCTTTGCCGCTCATTCTTTTAGATTATGAAATCAGATATAGAAATTGCACGCAGTATTGAATTGAAGAAAATCAAACAGGTGGCTTGGACGTATGGCATACCTGGAGACGAAATCATGAATTATGGGCGATACATCGCCAAAGTGCCTGAAACCTTGATTGACGAAGAGAAGGTAAAACGGAGCAACCTGATATTGGTAACCGCCATCACGCCGACCAAAGCCGGCATCGGCAAGACTACCGTATCCATCGGGCTTGCCTTGGGGCTGAACCGCATCGGCAAGAAAGCCATTTGTGCGTTGCGTGAACCCTCGTTGGGACCTTGTTTCGGCATGAAAGGAGGTGCTGCCGGAGGCGGATATGCCCAAGTGTTGCCGATGGATAAAATTAACCTTCATTTTACCGGAGATTTCCATGCCATTACTTCGGCACACAACATGATAGCCGCTTTGCTTGATAACTATATGTATCAGAACCGCGACAACGGTTTTGCCATGAAAGAAGTGTTATGGAATCGGGTGCTGGATGTAAACGACCGCGGTTTGCGTTACATCGTGACTGGACTGGGAGGAAAGACCAATGGCATCACCCGTGAATCGAGTTTCGACATTACACCTGCATCGGAGATTATGGCGATTCTTTGCCTGGCGAAAGACGAGGCAGACTTGCGCCGCCGCATCGAAAATATCCTGCTGGGCTTTACGGTGGATAACAAACCTTTTACAGTAAAGGATTTGGGCGTGGCAGGTGCTATCACCGTGTTGCTGAAAGATGCTATTGACCCCAATCTGGTACAGACCACCGAGCATACACCTGCCTTTGTACATGGCGGTCCGTTTGCCAATATTGCCCATGGATGTAATTCCATTCTGGCTACCAAATTGGCTATGACTTTCGGGGATTACGTCGTTACGGAAGCCGGATTCGGTGCCGACCTGGGTGCAGAGAAGTTTTATGATATCAAGTGCCGTAAATCGGGCTTGCAGCCTAAGCTGACCGTTATCGTCGCTACAGCGCAGGGATTGAAAATGCACGGAGGGGTAAGTTTGGATAAAATCAAGGAACCTGATTTGGAAGGACTGGAGAAAGGATTTGCCAACCTCGACAAGCACATCGAGAACTTACGTTCATTCGGTCAGACCATTGTCGTGGCGTTCAACCGTTATGCGAATGACACGGAAGAAGAAATCGAAGCTGTCCGCCGACATTGTACTACGATGGGGGTAGGTTTTGCCGTCAACAATGCTTTTACCGAAGGAGGAGCAGGTGCGGTTGAACTGGCTCAATTGGTAGTAGATACCATCGAACAGAAACCCTCGCAACCCTTACGTCTGGCATACGAAGACACCGACAGCATCGAAGAGAAAATCGATAAAGTGGCTTGCAACCTGTATGGTGCCGGAGAAGTGACTTACAGCATTACTGCCCGCAAGAAAATCAAGATTGCCGAAGCGTTGGGCTACGAGAAATTCCCTATCTGTATTGCCAAGACCCAGTATTCTTTCTCTGCCGACCCGAAGCTGTATGGGGTGGCAAAGGGATTTGAATTCCATGTACGCGACATCGTGCTCAATGCCGGTGCCGAAATGCTGGTGGTGATAGCGGGTGAAATTATGCGTATGCCGGGATTGCCCAAAGAACCGCAGGCTTTGCATATTGATATCGTGAACGGTGAAATAGAAGGATTGTCATGAACAGGCGAAGGGCGTATCTCATTGGCGGCATTGTGGTTGCCGCAGCCTTGGTAATAGGCGGAGTGAATTATTGTACCGACCGGATGGCGCAGCCCTTGGATGAAGTGGCTGTGACCGACTCGGTGGAAGTGGACCATATTGTTCGGAAATATGGCATACCCGTTTCGCCTTACGAAATCAAGTATGGCATCGTGGAACCCGGTCAGAACCTTTCGGTCATTCTACGGAAACACGGTTTGTCGGTAGGGGATGTCCATCAGCTGACGAAGAAAGCGGAAGGGGTATTTGATGTGCGCAAGGTAAAAGACGGACAGGCTTATGCGGTGTTCACAACGAAAGATAGCATTCCGCAAACTACCTATTTCGTTTACGAAGAAAGCCCGAAATCGTACATCGTCTTTGACTTGCAGGGAGAGTTTAAGGTGACTCGCGGAGAAAATCCGGTGACATGGAAACGCAAGACGGTAGGAGGAAAAGTGGAATCGTCCTTATGGGTAGCGATGCAACAATGTGATACGAATCCCCAGTTGGCACTTGACCTTTCGAACATTTTCGGATGGAGCATTGACTTTTTCGGTTTGCAGAAAGAAGATGAGTTCCGTGTATGGTACGAGCAGGAAACGGTGGAAGGAAAAGAACTGCAAAGTTTTCATGTCCTGGCTGCCTCATTCGTACACGAAGACAGTGTGTTCTATGCCATTCCTTTTGTACAGGATGGTGAGGAACTGTATTACAATGCCGATGGAAACAGCCTGGAGGGAGAGTTCCTGAAAGCTCCGTTGGATTATTACCGTATCTCGTCACGTTTCTCGAACAGCCGTTTTCATCCGGTGTTGCGCAGATACCGGGCACATCACGGGGTAGACTATGCCGCTCCGAAGGGCACACCGGTTTATGCCATCGGTAAGGGAAAGGTGATAGCCAAGGCTTATCAGGCAGGCGGAGCGGGCAATTACCTGAAAATCCGTCACAATAGCCGGTACACTACGACTTATATGCACTTGTCGGGGTTTGCCAAAGGAATCAAGGTAGGTTCGGAAGTCAAACAAAAGGAAGTCATCGGCTATGTGGGCAGCACAGGTCTTTCCACCGGTCCGCATTTGGATTTCCGTGTGTATGACAACGGTACGCCGGTCAATCCGCTTACTATCAAGTCGCAACCCAAGAAACCTATCAGCGAAGCCAACAAGGCACAATTTACCGTTGTGCGTGATTCGCTCTTGCAGGTATTGAACGGAATAAAAGTGGAAGCAGATACGGTATCGGCAGAGGCAATGCTTTAATCTTCATGAAATAGCTTCAAAACAAAAAGCTCCGACCCTTCAGCTAATGACCGGGTCGGAGCTTTTTGTTTTAAGTTGGAATTGGATTATCTCTTTTTGTTCATCCGTTCTTCACGTTCTTTCTGTAAGCGCTCCTGTTCTTTTTGCAGGGCTTCCAGTTTTGCCATCAGACCGCTTTGCTTGCGTTCGGAAGGTGCCTTCTTGTTGGCTTCCAGTTGTGCCAGCAATTTCTTTTCATCAGTCATACGACGCATTATCCATAAGATAAGGATACTGATTAAACCGGAAATGAAGTAATAATAACTCAGTCCGGAAGCATATTCGTTGAAGATGAAGAAGAACATCACCGGCATGATGTACATCATCCATTTCATCGCTGCCATTTGCGGATTAGCTCCTGTATCCTGTTGCTTCATCATCACGATTTGGTTAATTACCGTAGTGGCGCTGAAGAGCAGGCAGAACAGGCTGAGGTGATTGCCCAGCAAGGGAATGCTTGTGCTCCAGTGAATCAAGTCGTCATACGATGAAAGGTCGCTTGCCCACAGGAAGCTTTGCTGACGCAACTCGATAGCGTTCGGCACGAAGAAGAACAGCGCCATGAATACCGGTGTCTGAAGCAACATCGGCAGACAGCCTCCCATCGGGCTGACACCGTATTGGCTATAGAGCGACATCATTTCCTGTTGTTTCTTCAAGGCATCTTCCTGCTTTGGATATTTTTCGCTGATTTTGTCTACATACGGTTTCAATGCGCGCATTTTGGCGGATGACATGAATGATTTCCATGTGGTAGGCAATACCAGAATCTTCACAATGATGGTCATCAGCAGGATGACAATACCCATATTCAGACCGAAGCCGGAAAGCCAGTCGAACAGGTTGATGGTAAACCAGCGGTTGATGAGCCGGATAATCGGCCATCCCAAGTAAACCAGGTCTTCCAGTTCCTGGTCTTTGTCTTTAAAGCTCAAGTCGTTGCTTGCCAGCAGGGTCTTGAAGTGATTGGGACCGAAATAGAACTGGAAATGGCTGGGTTGCGCTCCGGTCGGGTCGAAAGCGGTCTGCATATCGGCATGGTAGTCTTTCATATAGCCGCTCTCCTTGTCTTCCATCTTGGAGTCGAGCGTGGCATTTGTGAAATTCTGTTCCGCCATGAATACGCATGAGAAATATTGGTTCTTGAATGCTACCCAGTCGAGTGCTTCAGGAACGGCAAGTTGCTCGTCCTTCGTTTCGCTTAGATAGTCAAAGCTTTCTCCGGTAGGCTTGTAGGTGAGCGAGGTATAACGTTGTTCGAATGTATATCCTTTTTCCATCTGGCGGGCACGTTGCTTCCAGTCGATGCTCATGGTCTTGACCGAAGGCGAGAAGAAGTTTTGCAATCCGCTTGCCTGTACGGTGAAGTCGAGCATATACGAGTCGGGCAACAGCCTGTAGATGAAATCCAGGTGTCCGCCGTTTGCCGCATTCAGTCGCATGGTCACGGTACTGTCGGTCACGTTGGTTGCCTCGAAATAGAGATTGTTGCTTAAGATGTTTTCCGTCTTTCCTTCCAGACCGATGTTGAGCGATGCATCGTTGCCGTCGAACAATACCAACGGTTGTTTCTGCTGGTCGTTGTATTCTTTCAACATCGCCTTGCTTACCCGTCCGCCTTTGTTCGAGAAGGTGAGCTGCACCACGTTGTTTTCCAATACGGTAAATTGCTCGGTCCCTTGTGTGTGTGCAAAAAACAGGGAGGTTGAGTCTGCCTGAATGGTGCGTGCGGCTTCTGCCTCCTGGGCTTTCTGCACGTGTTCCTGTTGCTGGATGACGGTCTCGATAGAGTCTTGATAGTGCTGCGCACGTTCCATTTCCTCCTGACTGGGACGGCTGTAGATGCTGAATCCCACAATGACTGCTCCAATCAGGATAGTTCCCACTAACGTGTTTTTATCCATTTGTTTCTATTCGTTTTTAAGTTCTTACGTTAAAGCATCACAGATTACACCGACAATATAATAAGGTGTAATCTGTGATGGGATGTTATCACTTGCTGATTGCCGCTTTGATGAACGACAGGAACAGCGGGTGCGGTTTCAATACGGTGCTGCTGTACTCCGGATGGAACTGGGTTCCGATGAACCAGCGCAAGGTAGGAATTTCGATGATTTCCACCAGGTCTGACTCCGGATTGATGCCGACACACTTCATGCCCGCCTTTTCGAATTCTTCTTTATACGTATTGTTGAATTCATAACGGTGGCGGTGACGCTCCTGGATGTGTTCGGTCTGATATGCCTGATATACTTTCGAGTTCGGGTCAAGCACACACTCGTATGCACCCAGACGCATGGTGCCTCCCATGTTGGTGATGGATTTCTGTTCTTCCATGATGTCGATGACATTGTGCGGAGTCTGTTCATCCATTTCACGGCTGTTGGCATCGGCATAGCCTAATACGTCGCGTGCAAACTCGATGGCCATGCACTGCATACCCAGGCAGATGCCGAAGGTAGGAACATCGTGGGTACGACAATACTTGATGGCAACAAATTTGCCTTCGATGCCTCGCTGGCCGAATCCCGGGCAGATGATAATGCCGTCCATGTCTTTCAACTTTTCTTCTACGTTGCTTTCGTTCAGCTTTTCACTATTGATGAAGTGGATATCCGCCTTGCGGTCGTTGTATGTGGCAGCTTGCGACAATGCTTCTAGGATAGACTTGTAGGCATCTTGCAAATCATATTTGCCTACCAGACCGATATGCACCTGCTCTGTTGCATGGTGACGGCGTTCCAAGAAATCTCTCCACGGACCCAAGGTAGGAGTCTCGCCAATCGGAAGACCCATTTTGTTCAGGATGGTAACATCCAACCCTTGTTCCTGCATCCGGAGCGGCACTTCGTAGATAGTCGGCATGTCGATGGATTGCACAACCGCTTTTTCGTCTACATTACAGAACAAAGCCACTTTCTTTCTCAGGTTGGTGCTCAGTTCGTGTTCGGCACGCAATACGAGGATATCCGGCTGGATACCTACCGATTGCAATTCTTTTACAGAGTGTTGGGTCGGCTTGGTCTTCAGTTCGCCTGCCGCTGCCAGGTAAGGTACATACGTAAGGTGTACGCATACGGCGTTACGCCCCAGTTCCCATTTCAGCTGGCGGATGCTTTCCAGGTAGGGAAGAGACTCGATGTCACCCACGGTGCCGCCGATTTCGGTAATGACAAAATCAAATTTATATTTATTGCCCAACAGCTTGATGTTGCGTTTGATTTCATCGGTGATGTGCGGGACAATCTGAATGGTTTTGCCCAGATAGTCGCCCCGGCGTTCCTTGTCGATTACACTCTTGTAGATACGTCCGGTTGTAATATTGTTCGCTTTCGTTGTCTGGATGCCCAGAAAACGTTCGTAATGTCCGAGGTCGAGGTCGGCTTCGTGACCGTCTACCGTCACATAGCATTCTCCGTGCTCATACGGATTCAGTGTGCCGGGGTCGATGTTGATGTAGGGGTCAAACTTCTGGATGGTTACGCTGTAGCCTCTGGCTTGCAGCAACTTACCGATAGATGATGAGATAATGCCTTTACCTAAAGATGAGGCAACACCACCTGTTACGAAAATGTACTTTGTTTCTGCCACAATATGTTTGTTTTAATGTTTTTGATTTAGCACTTCTATTTCAAAGTGGCAAAATTAGTAAAAATTGCCGAATAATGCACTATCAAACCGTAAATTCTATAGTTTGAGCATGTAAAAGCTTTGCTGGAAGCTTACCGGATATTCTTAAAAGGGGGATTGTTTTAGGGTGGAAATGGTTTCCCTTATGCGTGCGTGGCAGCAGGCAGATAAGTGCATTTCCTGTAAGATTAATAATCTTACACGTGGAAGATTAATAATCTTACAGCTTGAAGATTATTAATCTTGCAGAAAAGGAGGCTATAAGCGATGAAGGATTGATACAGGTGTGATGGTATTATCTGGTGGGTATTTTCTGCTGTTATCTTAAAAACCGGATTGAGAGAAGATGATTTGTTTCCCTATCATATCTTGGAAATGGAAAAAGTTGTATTTTTGCAGAAACATAAAGAATTAAAGACATGAAGACTCTAGGCATTTTTTCATTATTATTAGTAAGCATGAATGTTTTCTCCCAAACGCAGGGAGACTCAATACAAGCAGATGGCATACCGTCTGTACCGTTGGAAATACGTGAAGATTCGGTTGTGTTGCAACCCGATTCGCTGATAGATACTTTATCGGTATCGGAAACCAAAGCCGTATTGCCCGTAAAGCAACCGGCAGTAAACCCGATTAACCAGCAGGTGATAGCCCGCTTCAATGCGCTGCTTGCCGCATATAGGAAAGAACGTCAGGTGATGTCGGACCGCTGGGATGATATCTTCATCCCGCATGCGCCGGCGTGGATTCGTTCGAATGCCGATTATTTTAAACTCGCCATGCCTGCTACCTATTATTCGGCAGCGGTAGAGCAGGCATTTTCTATTGAAGGATGGAAGCCGAAAGGACCTTTTCAAAACGAAAACCCTGTGAAGGATTCTTTGTTTCAGGTGCCCAGGCTGACGCATACGGCGGATGTAGACCGTGCTGTCAACAAGCAGTTGCTTAGCTTTTATGTCCAGTATCCCAATTTGGTGCGGAAAAACGAGAACGACCTGAAAGGACTGGAGCCTTTGTCGGATGAACTGATTGTGCGCAGACCCCGGAAGAACAAAGTGTTTGCCTTGCTTACTCCCGTAACGGGCGCTCCCATGAGTGAAACCGACCTGCTGGTGATAAAGCCTAATTTTTGGACCGTATCGGGTAATGGCTATGTGCAGTTCTCGCAAAACTACATATCCGACAACTGGTATAAAGGCGGCGAAAGTACTGTTTCACTTCTTTCGGGCATGACATGGCAATTTAATTACGATGACAAGCAGAAAATACAGTTCGAGAATAAAATAGAATGGAAACTGGGATTCATTACGGCACCTTCGGACACGGTGCATCAATATAAGACCAGCGAGGATATGTTGCGCATCAGTTCGAAGTTGGGTTATAAAGCCGTCAAAAACTGGTATTATACGGTATCAGCCGAATTTAAGACGCAGTTCTTCTCGAAGTATGATACGAACTCGGATAATCTGGTATCGGGCTTGCTTTCGCCTGCCGAACTGAACATCGGTATCGGTATGGACTATAAATATATAAAGGATGGAGTCTGTAACCTGTCTGTTCTGATTAACCCGTTCAACTATTCGCGTTACAGCGTGATAAGTGACCGGGTAGACCCGACGAAATTCAATATCGAAGCCGGTCATAAGGTGGAGAACCAGTTGGGTTCGCGTGTGGAAGGCACTTTGAAGTGGAGCATCATCAATAACTTGCTGTGGGAGTCGCGTTTATCGTATACCACCAATTACGAGAAAGTGTTAGCCGAATGGGAGAACACGTTTACCTTTGCATTCAACAAATATTTCTCTACCAAGCTGTTTGTACATGCCCGTTTCGATGACTCGGTAGTGCTTGAGCCGGATGACCACAGCTATTTTCAGCTTCAAGAACTGTTGAGCCTGGGATTCAACTATGCTTGGTAAAGCAAAAAAGCCTCTAAATTCAAGAACTAAGGAATTTAATAACTTAAAAATAAAGAACTTAAGAACTCATAAACTTAAAAACTAAAGAACTCAAATATGATTTCATTCGTTCAAATCCTCGACTTTATCGGGACATTCGCCTTTGCCATCAGTGGCATCCGTCTGGCTTCAGCCAAACGTTTCGACTGGTTTGGCGCATACATTGTCGGACTGGCAACGGCTATCGGAGGCGGAACATTGCGTGATGTGATGCTCAATGTGACACCTGTGTGGATGACCGACCCTATTTACCTGATATGTACGGCATTTGCCATGTTTTTTGTGATTATTTTCGGCAAATACCTGATTCATCTGAACAATACCTTTTTCTTTTTCGACAGCATCGGTCTGGCACTTTTTACAGTGGTAGGCTTCGATAAGACCATTGCTTTGGGGTTCCCGTTCTGGGTAGCCATCATCATGGGAAGCATTACCGGAGCGGCGGGTGGAGTTATCCGTGACGTATTTATCAATGAAATTCCGTTGATTTTCCGTAAGGAGATTTATGCCATGGCTTGTGTTGTCGGAGGATTGGCATATTGGGTGTGTCTTCAATTGGGGATGGAAGCCTACATTTCCCAAATCGTAGGAGGCGTAACGGTTTTGCTGGTCCGTATCCTTGCCGTCAAATACCATCTCACTTTACCTATTCTGAAAGGTGACCCGGCTAATCAGCGGCAAGAAAAAGAATAAAGTTTCTTTCAGAGAAAAAATAAGGAGTTAAGTTTTTGGGCTATTATCCCAACTTAACTCCTTTATTTTTCTTCTTATGTTATGTGATGATTATTGCAGTGTACCCGCTTCGGCAGCCTGAATCATCTGCTGGCTGGCATACATATACACTTCTACACGCCGGTTTTCCTGACGGCCTGCCTCGGTACTGTTGTCTGCCACCGGATTGCTTTCGCCCAGTCCCTCTACAGTCTTGATTTGTGAAGCGGTCGTTCCGCAACTAAGCAAGTAGCTGGATACGCTCTGTGCACGCTCTTGAGAGAGTTCCTGGTTTTTCTGCACACTTTGTTCGGCAGTGCTGTTCTTCCAGCCTGTATTGTCGGTGTATCCGTAGATGGCGACATCCATATCCGGATTCTGAATCAATACATTGTTGGCGAATTTGCTGAGCGCTGCTTTGGCAGATGTGCTCAGGGTAGAACTGCTGGTAGCAAATAGAATGCCTGAATCAAAAGTAACCTTAACCGCTTGTAAGCCGTTGTTATCCGTTACCTGTTCCACTTCGGCACCTTCGATTTGGGCAGCCTGTTCGGCAGCCTTGTCCATCTTCTTGCCAATCAATACGCCGGCTCCGGCTCCTACGGCAGCTCCTACCGCAGCACCGATAGCCGCACCTTTACCATGACCGGCGATACCGCCGATAAGTGCGCCTAAAGCTGCACCGCCACCACCGCCGATCATACCGCCTTTAGCGGTATTGTTCAAACTTCCGCATCCGCTAAGAACCAAGCATCCGCTTAGTAGAATAGCCATACAACTTGTCTTTTTCATACGCTTTTAATTTTATGTAATTTAATGGATTCTCTTTTTTTAATAGGCAAAGAGCGGATAATTCTTCATCGTCTCGTTTACACGGGCACGAACCGATGCGATTACTTCTTCGTTGTCTACATTTGATAATACTGTCTCAATCATTTCGGCGATTTCGTACATCAGGTCTTCTTTTGCTCCACGGGTCGTGATGGCAGGAGTACCCAGACGGATACCTGATGTCTGGAATGCGGAACGGGTATCGAACGGAACCATATTCTTGTTTACCGTAATGTCTGCCGCTACCAATGCCTTTTCGGCTACCTTACCTGTCAGGTCTGGATATTTGGTGCGCAGGTCTACCAGCATGGAGTGATTGTCCGTACCACCGGAAACGATGGTGAATCCACGGTCCATCAAGGCCTGAGCCAACGTAGCCGCGTTCTTCTTTACCTGCATGGCGTATTCTTTCCATTCCGGTTGCAGGATTTCATTAAAGGCAACCGCCTTAGCAGCAATGACATGTTCCAACGGACCGCCCTGGATGCCGGGGAATACTGCAGAATCGAGCAGTTGTGACATCATCTTGATTTCACCTTTCGGCGTTTTCTTGCCCCACGGATTGGGGAAGTCTTTTCCTATCAGGATGATACCGCCACGTGGACCACGTAACGTCTTATGGGTAGTAGAGGTTACGATATGGGCATACTTCACCGGGTTATCGAGCAGTCCTGCTGCAATCAGTCCGGCAGGGTGCGCCATGTCAATCATCAGGATGGCACCTACCTTGTCGGCTATTTCACGCATACGTTTGTAGTCCCATTCGCGTGAATAAGCCGAACCGCCGCCGATAATCAATTTCGGATGTTCGCGCAAAGCGATTTCTTCCATCTGGTCATAGTCTACACGTCCTGTTTCCTTGTTCAGGTTGTATTCGCAAGGCGTATAGATGATACCTGACGTATTTACAGCAGAGCCGTGAGACAAATGTCCTCCGTGTGCCAGGTTCAATCCCATGAATTTGTCACCCGGATTCAGTACGGCAAGGAATACGGCAGCATTAGCTTGTGCGCCAGAGTGGGGTTGTACGTTTGCCCATTCGGCTCCGAATATTTTCTTTATACGGTCGATAGCCAATTGTTCGCTTTGGTCTACTACCTCGCAACCGCCGTAGTAACGTTTGCCCGGATAACCTTCTGCATATTTATTGGTCAGGCATGAACCCATGGCTTGCATTACTTCGTCGCTTACAAAGTTTTCGGAAGCAATCAGTTCGATTCCTTTCAATTGACGTTGATGTTCTTTCTCAATGATGTCGAAAATTAAATCGTCTCTTTTCATGTTCAATTGTTTTAATTTGATGGTTCCACATTAAAATATCACTCCTACCGAAAAACTCAGCACGTTCCGTCGTCGTTTCAGTAAAATATCTTGTTCGTTATAAGGGGCATTTGTCTGGGTGGCATCGTAAGATACTGATTTTACCATATTGTGTAATCCGATTTCGTAGCGGAAATCGAAAAAGATGTTGGATACGTTGACGGCCAGCCCTACAACTCCGCTAAAATAAATCGGTTTGATTTCTTCGGTTATATGCTGCTGATAGAATCCCGAATATTCGCTTTGGCTATGTTTCTCCCATATATAAGCCACTTTCGGACCCACGAAAAACGACATGCCATACGGATAAGTATCCACAAATTTATACCCATACAACCACGGCATGTCAATGGTGTGAAGCACAGTCTTGACCAATGCATTATCTGCTATCAGAGCCATATTGTCTGCTGTGTTGGGAATGGAAACACTTCCCTTAGATACATTGTATGAAAATTCTGTTTGGATGAAATGGTGTTTCTTCAGATTGAACCGGCAAAACAATGCTCCGAAATAACCTACCTTGTAATTATTCTGAATGTTTTTCAATTCATTCTCTCCCAAGGAAAAGCGGTCAATGAAAAGCATGGTGGAATTGAATCCGGCTTTAATTCCGACATTGACTTTCGGCTCACCCTCTATGGCGGACACGGCAGACTGAGCTTTCACTGCAATTCCCGTCGTGAGTAAAAAGCATATCGGAATTAAAGCCTTCGGTTTCATGATTCCTTATTTATTTTTCTTTTCGACAGACCAGCCGAATTTTCCTATTTTCTCTCCTGTATCGTAGTATCCGCCATGGATGTAAACCAGCAGGTTTGATTTCGCAAGTTCGAACTTGCCGGTTTCGCTGTCCAGGTATTTGTCATCAGCTTTTACGTTGACCACATCTGCAATAAACATATCGTGCGAACCCAAAGCGATGATGTCTTTCACCCGGCACTCAATGCAGAGAGGAGACTCTTCGATTATCGGAGCCTGCACCATTGTTGCTTTGCCCGGAGTGAGATGCATTTCCTCGAACTTGTTATACTCTTTTCCGGAGCGCACGCCGCACCAGTCGGTAGCGAATGCCATGTCTTTTGTGGTCAGGTTAATCACAAACTCCATGTTTTTCTTCAGTATCGGATACGAATGCCGTTCCGGTCTGACCGAGATGTAACACATGGGCGGGTTAGTGCAAATCGTGCCTACCCATGCTACGGTCAGGATGTTGTATTCATCCGGTGTGCTGCCGCAACTTACCAGTACGGCAGGCAGGGGATAAATCATTGTTCCGGGTTTCCAGTCTTGCTTCATATAGTCCTTTTAAATTAGCTTGATATTGTCTACCAACTGTTCTTTTTCGCAATAGTGGCATTTCAATATGCCATGTTCCTTGTCAATGACATGAAACCAAGTCTGCATCGGCTCGTTATTGGTGATGCATTTGGGGTTATTGCACTTCACAATGCCTTTCAGTTCGGTGGGCATGACTACTTCTTTCTTTTCTACTACCTCATAATTGCGGATGATGTTCAGTTTCATGTTGGGTGCCACTACCGAAAGGCGGCTGATTTCTTCGTCGGTAAAAAACCGGTTAGCTATCTTGATAATGCCTTTCTTGCCCAGTTTCTTGCTTTCGAAGTTATTGCCGATAGTGATGTTGCTGTCCAGGTGCTGCAAATCCAGCAAAGACACTACGGTAAACAGTTTGTCTGAAGGTATATGGTCGATTACCGTTCCGTTTTCGAGAGCGGCAACCTGCAGTTCTTTCTTGTTGCTCATACGCTAAAAAGTTTAAAGGTTCATCAATCGGTTAGTATCCGCTTTTACTTCGTCGAGGGTAATGCCCAATACATCGCAAAGAATGGCTTCACGGGCATACAATCCGTTTTGCGCTTGCTGGAAATAGTAAGCCTTCGGGTTGCTGTCTACGTCGTAAGAGATTTCGTTTACACGGGGCAGGGGGTGCAGGATACGAAGATTGGGGCGTGTGTGTTCCAGCATCTTGTTGTGCAGAATGTAGATATCCTTTACCCGTTCGTACTCCATCAGGTCGGTGAAGCGTTCGCGTTGCACACGTGTCATGTACAGGATATCGGCATCGGCAATGGTGTCTTCGTCAAATTCGCTGTGCTCTTCGTAGCGGATATGATGTTCTTTGCAGTATAACTTGTATTCTTCCGGCATTTTCAGTTCGTTAGGCGAAATGAAGTGGAATGTCGGATTGAAATGCCGCATTGCCATCAAAAGCGAATGTACCGTCCGTCCGTATTTCAGGTCACCTACCAAATAAATGTTCAGGTTGTCCAGTGTGCCCTGTGTCTTATAAATGGAATAGAGGTCGAGCATAGTCTGAGAAGGGTGCTGATTGGCTCCGTCGCCTGCATTGACGATAGGGACAGGGGCAATTTCGCTGGCATAACGTGCGGCTCCTTCCAGAAAATGGCGCATTACGATGATGTCAGCATAATTGCTTACCATCATGATGGTGTCTTTCAGCGTTTCTCCTTTCGATGAACTGGTAACTTTCGGGTCGGTAAATCCGATGACTTTCGCTCCCAGCCGGTTGGCTGCTGTTTCAAAGCTCAGGCGGGTGCGTGTAGAAGGTTCAAAGAAAAGGGTTGCGACGATTTTCTGATCCAACAGATGACGGTTCGGTTGCTTTTCAAACTCTTGTGCCATTTCCAACAGATAAAGAATGCGTTCTTTCGAGTGGTTGGCAATAGTGACTAAACTTCTATTTTCCATATTTTCCGTTTAATGATAGTTCTTATAAATACCGGAGTTCAAAGATAGCCAAAAAAAATAGAATGAACGGCTTTTATTCCAGCATTTTTTATACTTTTGCATTTCGTAAGAATAATATTACAGGCTGAGGCGTGGAGATGCGGAACTTTTTTAAAGAAAAAGTGGGTCTGCTCCTTTAGAAAAAATTATCGTGTGTCTGCGTGCTGTGTCAATTAGTATATATAATAAAGGTATATAGAAATATGAGAAAGAAATTCATATATGCATTGTGGATTTTGGTGTTTTTAGGGATAGGAACGGTAGCGGTAGTTTTTACAGCGATAGCAAAAGGATGGATAGGCTATGTGCCCCCTGTAGAAGAACTGGAGAATCCGAACTTGAAGTTTGCAACCCAAATCATTTCGGATGACGACCAATTGCTTGGCACGTGGTCGTACAGCAAGGAAAACCGTGTCTATGTAGGTTACAATGACCTGTCGCCTAATCTGGTTCATGCTTTGATTGCTACCGAAGACGTGCGGTTCAGCGAGCATTCGGGCATAGACTTCCGTGCATTTTTGCGTGCCGTAGTGAAGCGAGGCATCCTGATGCAGAAGAATGCCGGCGGTGGAAGTACCATTACCCAACAGCTTGCCAAGCAGTTTTATTCGCCTACGGCAGACAATGTAATGGAACGTCTTTTGCAAAAACCGATAGAGTGGGTGATAGCTGTCAAACTGGAGCGCTATTATACGAAAGAGGAAATCCTGACAATGTATCTCAATAAGTTCGATTTCCTGAACAATGCGGTAGGTATCAAGACCGCTGCCAAGACTTACTTCTCGAAAGACCCGAAAGACCTTTCCATCGAGGAGGCGGCTACTTTGATAGGTATGTGTAAAAATCCTTCGCTTTATAACCCGCGGCGTTTTAACGAACGTTCACGCGGCCGGCGGAATACGGTGCTTGACCAGATGCGCAAGGCTGGCTATATCACGCAAGCCGAATGTGACTCGCTTCAGGCTCTTCCGCTCAAGCTGAAATTCCAGCCTGTAGACCATAAGGACGGGCTTGCCACTTATTTCCGTGAATATCTGCGCCATATCATGACTGCCAAGGAACCTGTCAAGAGCAAATATCTTAGCTGGCAGATGCAGCAATATTACGAAGACTCGATTGCATGGAAAACGAATCCGCTTTATGGCTGGTGTGCAAAGAACAAGAAGAAAGACGGAACTAATTATAATATCTATACTGACGGATTGAAAATTTACACCACCATCAACTCGAAGATGCAGCAATATGCCGAAGAAGCGGTATACGAACACGTGGCAAAATACCTTCAGCCGCGTTTCTTCAAGGAAAAACAGGGAAGGAAAACCGCTCCTTATACCAATCAGCTGACGCAAGAAGAAGTAGATGCCATTATGGACCGTTCGATGCGCCAGACCGACCGTTATCGCCAGATGAAGGCGGCAGGTTGCTCGGAAGCGGAAATCCGGAAGGCGTTCAATACCAAGCACGAGATGTCTGTGTTTACTTACGAAGGAGAGAAAGATACGATTATGACGCCGATGGACTCCATCCGTTATTACAAGTACTTCCTGCGTGCGGGATTTATGTCGATGGACCCGGTGACCGGCTATGTAAAAGCATACGTCGGCGGACCGAATTACAATTACTTCCAATATGACATGGCGATGGTGGGGCGTCGGCAAGTGGGCTCTACTATCAAGCCGTTCCTTTATTCTTTGGCTATGGAAAACGGATTCTCGCCTTGTGACGAGGTGCGTAATGTCGAGCAAACGCTCTTTGATGAAAACGGGAAAGCATGGTCGCCACGCAATTCTTCCCGTTCGCATTATGGTGAAATAGTTACCTTGAAGTGGGGACTTGCCAATTCGAACAACTGGATTTCGGCTTACCTGATGAGCAAGCTTAGCCCGTATGCGCTGGTGCGCCTGATTCATTCATTCGGTGTGTTGAACAAGGAAATCCAGCCTACCGTATCCCTTTGCCTGGGACCTTGTGAAATTTCGGTGGGCGAAATGGTCAGTGCATACACCGCTTTTGCCAACCGGGGTATCCGCACCGCCCCTCTGTTCGTTTCACGCATAGAAGACAACGAAGGAAATGTGATAGCCAACTTTACACCACAGGTAGATGAGGTAATCAGCGAATCGAGTGCTTATAAGATGTTGGTTATGCTTCGTGCCGTCATCAATGAAGGAACCGGCGGTCGTGTGCGTCGTCTGTATGGCATCAAAGCCGACATGGGCGGCAAGACAGGAACTACCAACCGTAACTCGGATGGCTGGTTCATGGGCTTTACGCCTTCCTTGGTGTCTGGATGCTGGGTAGGCGGTGTGGAGCGTGATATCCACTTCGATACCATGCGCGACGGACAGGGCGCTTCGATGGCACTGCCTGTATGGGGACTTTATATGCAAAAAGTCTATGCCGACAAGTCGTTGGGCTATTCCGAAGAAGAGTATTTCGATATTCCCGATGACTTTGACCCTTGCAAAGACAAACTGACTGAAATGGAAGAAGAAAATTCCAGCCGGCTGGATGATGTGTTTTTTCAATAAAATTTATAAAATAAAAAGGTGTAATAGTAGCTGGCTTTCCTATTTTAGTGTAAATTGGGAACCAGCTATTATTATAAATTTGAAAAAAAGTTTGTGCTTTATTCGTTTTTTTATAAAAAATTTTCTTCCTTTACAATCATAATGGTATGCTACCATTTTAAAAGCAACGTTTTAATAAAGGTGCATTCCATTTAATTAATAATAAACCTTTAAAATAGAACGAAATCATGGAATCGCACAACGATCCGGACGAACAATTAGTTTTGTTGTTTCGTCTGGGCAACAATGATGCTTTCGATATTCTTTTACTTCGATATGCAGATAAGATGAAGGCATCAATTCGGAAAATAGTAATGAACAATGAAGAGGTTAATGATGTATTTCAAGATTTGTCAATTCATCTTAGCTTTAAGTTGAAAAATAATTATCAAGAAAGCGGGAAATTCATTAATTGGTTACATCGCGTTGTAGATAATTATCTTTATAGTTATTGTAGAAAAAAAAGAATAAAAACAACAGACTTAGATTTAGAGCAAGTCAAAGTTACACAAACTGATACTGATTATGTATTAACTCCGCAAGATAGAGAGTTGAAATTTATCGAATTGAGGAAGTCAGTAAAAGAACTTCCCGATGACTTACAGAGATTAGTCGAAATGAAAATATGGCAACAAATGACATTAAGTGCTATAGCTTTTAAACTAAACATGAAAAAATCTACCGTTGCTAAACGGTTGCAATCAGCTTATAACAAAATAGAAGAGAGCATGATTGCTAAAGGATATGATGACGCTTTTATCTAAAAACTATTTCTTTGCTTTTATGAGTGTTGTGAAAGTTGGTCGAAAATCTATCTTATTTTTGCCTCGGATAATAAAAAAAGTTGTATTTGATTGTGAGTCGTCAAGATTTGTTCTGACATAATATTGTTATTTATACTCTTGTACAAAAAATGTCAGATAACTTTGGCGAAGATGCATAACTAATTTCATGCATGACCTGATGACTCAATAAAGGGTTCATCAGGTTACGTTTTTTTTGTGTCTTTCTTATTATTGTAATATTTTGAATTGACATATCTGCTGTCTAAACACGTTCTTTGGGGTGAATTGCACTAAGATATTAATTTTCAATTATTCTGTATCTCGCTTTTTTGTATTATCTTTGTATAGAAAGGAGGAATATATGGACCGTAACCTGACACTTTATCAAGTATCTCCCCAGTTAGCTGAAACTGTATTTGCACGTATTGATGAGTTTAATCGGGGCCGGACGGTTGTGAACGGCTGTTATGCCATTAGTATGTCAACTTCCTATCGTCCTTATTATGCCTTTTGGCGTATTTTCCCTCATGTGGAAATGCCCTTATTTATACGAACACTTGCTGTAACCTTTGATACTGCTGCTGAACGAGCTTTTTCTTTGTTGCAAAATTGTAATGTGAAATTAGAGGTGTTTGATAATCGGGAATTTGAATCCTATTATGGGCAATCGGAAGATATTGTACCCTTTGGCAAATATCGTGGGAAACGATTGGCAGAGGTATATTATATCGATCCATCGTATGTGTTATGGCTGGCAAATAAATTCGTTCCTAACATGAAGCGATATGAACCTTTTGTGGCACTTGCAAAGAAGTTTTCCCGTGTCCATTTTGAATTGACTGTCCAAAAACGGCATATATCTTCAGTGAGTCATAGTGTAGGGAAAGTAGGCGACCGCTTGAAGGATCTTTTCCTTACTATCCTGAATGTCCGTCTGCAAGTGGATACGTATAAACCTGATTTTTATGTAGACCAGTATGTCTTAGCTGCCGACCGCGACGGAAACCGGTTTACTTTCACAGTAAAAGCCGGCGGACACAGCTTATCTCCTAATGTATTAAGTTGTCACAGCCGTAAGTTGATTGCGCATGAAATAATTCATCTTGCATCGGCGAAGGTCATATCGCATTATGAAAGCCGAGGGGTTTGCTATACCCGTTTGGGATACGTCAAACTATTATGATATTTATGAAAGTAGATGATGCTGTCATTGTTAATCATTGCACAGGGAATAAGGGATTATTTTTCTAAAGTGAGACCTAATTCGCGCAATGCCTGCCGGACGTATTGTTTTTGCATGTCGGAGGGCTTGTAAACGGTATTGTCTATCATCAACAAATCGATGTCAAGGGGGACAACTCCAGTTTGTTTACTGGTCGAGGTACGACCACAAGTTTTTTCTATTTCTTTGAAAAAGCTTTGCAGCGTACCAGCATCCCATGTGGTGTCGAGCAATACAGCCCGGTTCAGGTAAGCGTCAGAACGTATGTTCCCTTCTGGTAGTGTTCTGACAATTTTTCCCCATTGGGTATAAGGGAAGCGTTGCCTGATGAGTTTTTCTGCCATTCCCATATAGGTCTCGGCATGATAATTTGACCCAATACACAGGACACATCGGTGCATATTTTTCATATCGGCGAATTTTTGAGTGCAAAAATAGCTTTTTCCTCTAAATTTGCATAAGAAAACGATGAAAAAGGTCAAAACAATTTAAATAAGTTACAGTTTTAAACAGACACGATTTATGCCTGTGCTCTGTATTCATTCGGTGTGTATCCTGTTACTTTCTTGAATAGCCGGCTTAGATGATGCGGATATTGGAAACCTACTTCATAAGCTATTTCACTTACAGTTTTGTCTGTTTCCCGCAAGCGGTCTTTTACGCGATTGATAACAGCCAGGTGGATGTATTCAATAGCAGATTTACCAGTCTGTTTCTTTACCAAATCACCGAAATAGTTGGAGGAGAAATGCAGTTGGTCGGCACACCAGGCTACTGATGGTAACCCGAGACGTTCAGGGCGGTCGGAATCAAAATAGTTGCTCAGCAAAGCTTCGAAACGGGTCAATACATCGGTGTTGATAGCCTCGCGAGTGGCGAATTGGCGGTCGTAGAAGCGCAGGCAGTGATTGAGCAGTACTTCGATATTGGACAGGATGATGCTCCGGCTGTGACGGTCGATAGGATGGGTAAGCTCTTCCTGTATCTCACCGAAACAGTTGAAGATGGTCTGCCGCTCACGTTCGGACATATGCAACGCCTCATTCACTTCGTAAGAAAAGAATGTATAATCTTTCATCTTATGTGCAAAAGATGTACCGCGGATAAGGTCAGGATGGAAGAGCAGGGCATAACCTTGTGGGTGCGGTGTGAAACCATCATCGTCAATGCCGGCTACCTGTCCGGGAGCGACGAACACCAATGTACCTTCTTCATAATCGTATTTGCTGCGTCCGTAAGTCAGCGGACCGTGTATTTTCTCTTTCAGGAAAATGCCATAGAAGTTGAAACACTTGCGCCGGTGCGGCAACACTTCTACCTTTGAGAAATCCACAAAACTGACCAATGGGTTAAGAGTCTCCAGCCCGAGGAATGTGTTGTAGTCGTGTATCGTTTTCAAATCCAATATCTCGCTCATAGTTTTACTTTTTTAATTTGACTGTTTCCAAAGATACGTAAAACTTTTGGTAATCCGCATACCTCTCTGTAAAATCGGTATAAGATTCAGTGATATGGGTGTATAACAATTGCGACCTCACGTAGTAAAACGTATGCCCGTCGGCCGTTTTATGAAAAATGCCGATAAAGTCTATCTTCGTTTGGAGCATATACATATTGCAGTATGCGGAATCGGCTAATAACCGTCAATAACTTTGCTACATTTTTTCTGTATATCACATTTTATTGTATTTTTGCATACTCAAATCAATTATGAAAACTATGAGTTTAGACAGAACAGTAGCCCCCGAAATACGTCAGATAGAACACTTTTCAATTGCTGAGCCCGAACGACGCGTGATGCGTAATGGTATTCCAATGAACATCATTCAGGTGGGTAGCGAAGATGTTATCCGTTTCGACTTGCTGATAAAGGGCGGGCAATGGAATCAGACCCAACCGTTACAAGCGATGTTTACCAACCGTATGCTGCGCGAAGGCACAAGACAGTGGACATCCGCGCAGATTGCTGAAAAGCTGGATTATTACGGTGCATGGCTCGACTTGTCCTCATCGGTCAATTACGGTTTCATTACCTTGTATTCATTGGGTAAATATTTCCCGAAAACTATCGAGTTGCTGGCTTCGATGGTGAAAGAGCCTGTTTTTCCGGAACGAGAATTGTCGGTTATTGTTGATGTCAACAAACAACAGTTTCAGGTAAATGCGCGCAGGGTAGATGTCATGGCACGGAAGCGGCTGAACAGGGCTTTGTTCGGCATAAGACATCCGCTGGGCAGGTATGCTGAGCTGGAAGACTATGAACATATTACCCGCGATGTTTTACAGCGTTTTTATGAAACGTTCTATCATTCGGGCAATTGTTCGGTATATGTATCGGGTAAAGTGACTCCCGAAGCGATACACTGCATCGAACAGCATTTCGGGGAATCGGCTTGGGGAAACACTTCGCATAAAGCCTCCTTTAAAGAATATATACCCGAGACAGAAACAGAAAGACGGATATTCGTGGAAAAGAGTGACGCATTGCAAAGCTCCTTGAAGATGGGGGGATTCTCCTTGCCTCAGCAACATCCCGATTTTCTGAAGTTGCGTGTGCTGGTCACTTTATTCGGCGGATATTTCGGAAGCAGGCTGATGTCGAACATCCGCGAAGAGAAAGGGTACACGTATGGAATCGGTGCCGGGCTGGTGAACTATCCGGGTATAGGCATATTAGGTATCAGTACCGAAGCTGCCAATGAATACATCGAACCGATTATGGTAGAGATATTCCGGGAAATGGACCTTCTGTGCTCAGAGAAAGTACAGGCAGAGGAACTGGATATGGTACGCAACTATATGTTAGGAGATATGTGCCGTTCGTATGAAAGCGCATTCTCGTTATCGGACGCATGGATATTTATCGAAACTACCGGTTTGAGGAATGACTTTTTCGAACGTTCGCTGGAGGCTATCCGTGAAGTCAATGCCGAGGAAATATTGATGCTTGCACAAAAATATTTTTGCAAAGAAAGCTTAATAGCAGTTGTTGCAGGTAAAAAAGTGTAATGAAATTGTTCCGGTTGGAGCAAAACAACTAATTTTGAACATTTCAAATAAACAAGAGATAAAGTAATGAACAAACATACATTGTTATTTTGGGCCTTCTTGGCTATGGGAAGCTTGTCCGCTTCTGCTCAGATGTCATTGGGATATTATAAATTTAAAGATGGAGCCGAGTATACAGGAGAGTTGAAAAGCCGCCGGCCGAACGGTAAAGGAAGAACAGTCTTTAAGAACGGAGATGTATATGAAGGTGAATATGTGAAAGGGAAACGTCAGGGAACAGGCACTTATACCTTTGCCGATGGGGAAAAATACGTAGGCGAATGGTTTGCCGACCAACAGCATGGCAAAGGCACCTATTATTTTATGAACAACAACCGCTATGAAGGAATGTGGTTTCAGGATTACCAGGAAGGCGAGGGGACAATGTATTATTATAATGGAGACAAATATGTAGGAGCCTGGCATCACGACAAACGGAACGGGAAAGGTGTTTATACCTGGAAAGGCGGTGCCGTTTACGATGGTGAATGGAAAGATGACCTGAAAGACGGAACGGGGGTGATGACATGGGATGATGACTCGAAATATGAGGGGCATTGGAAGCAAGGTGAACGTGACGGAGAAGGAACATTCTATTATACCAACGGTGATAAATATGTAGGTGATTGGGTGCATGACGTGCAACACGGTAAAGGTATTTACTTTTTTCAGAACGGTGAAAAATATGAAGGTGATTACATTGATGGTGAGCGTACAGGTACAGGAACCTATACCTATCCGAACGGTGACAAGTATGTAGGACAATTTAAGAATGGCAAGCAAGAAGGTACTGGAATGTTCACTTGGAAGAATGGCGCCGTTTACGAAGGGGAATGGAAAGACAACCAACGCTCCGGACATGGACATTATAAATGGGGAAACGGCGATGAGTACGAAGGCCAATGGAAGAATAATGTTGCCGAAGGGGAGGGCGTCTTACACATGCAAGACGGTTCGGTATATACCGGCAATTTCTCGGGAGGTAAAGAAAACGGCAAAGGTGTCATTGTTAATAAAGACGGGACCCGGTTTGAAGGCTTCTTTAAGAATGGCAAAAAGGACGGAGCTTTTGTAGAAACCGATGCCGAAGGTAAAGTGATACGTCAGGGCACCTACCGTAACGGACGAATATTGGAAGAAAAGAAACAATAACGAAAAACGATGGATTTAGCTTTACTTACAGAAAAAGTACGTGCCGTAGCCATCGAGGCGGGCACGTTTATCCGTGAAGAACGGAAAAAATTTAGCCGGGATGCGGTAGAAAAGAAACATGCGCACGACTATGTGTCGTATGTAGACAAAGAATCGGAAAAACGAATTGTAACCTGCCTGAAGGAATTGCTTCCTGAGGCAGGTTTTATTGCAGAAGAGGGTAGCGTGATGCGTAAGGAAGAAGCTGATTATTGCTGGTTGGTAGATCCCCTGGACGGTACTACGAATTTCATTCATGACAACGCTCCTTATTGTGTGAGCATCGCATTGCGTAACCGTGAAGAACTGCTGTTAGGAGTAGTTTACGAAATTACCCGCAATGAATGTTACTGGACGTATCAAGGTGCACCTTCGTATTTGAACGGCAAAGAGATACATGTCTCTTCGGTGTCGGCTTTAGACGATGCTTTCATCGCTTTGGGCTTTCCTTATAATTCGGAAGCATACAGAACTATGGCTGTGCATCTGGTCAATCAATTATATGGATATGTAGGCGGATTGCGTCTGATGGGTGCAGCTGCAGTAGAGTTGTGTTATGTAGCAGCAGGACGTTTCGAAGCACGCATCGAAGCTTTTTTAGGTCCGTGGGATATTGCAGCCGGGGTCATCATTCTAAAGAATGCAGGAGGTATAGTAACTGATTTTCAAGGCGGCGATTCATTCTATTCGGGTGCGCAAGTCCTTGCTTCCAACGGGGAAGTGCATACCGATTTGTTGAATATTATTGATAAACTGTAAAATACCGGCACATTGTTGGCTTATCTCCAAATAATTTTGTATGTTTGTGTCACTAAAAATGAAAAGCATTATGAATATACCGGAGATATTGGATTTCTTGAAACGCTTGGCGGCAAACAACAACCGTCCATGGTTTCAAGAACATAAAACGGAATACCAGCATGTACAGAAAGAATTTGAAGACTTGCTGTCTGCTCTGATTGTGCGTATGGCAGTAATCGATGAAGGCGTAGCTCATCTCCAACCACGCGACTGTACATTCCGGATTTACCGGGATATCCGATTCTCGCCAGATAAAAGCCCTTATAAGACTCATATAGGAGGATATATCGATGCAAAAGGGAAAAACGCCTTGCATGGTGGTTACTATATTCATCTGGAACCGGGTAATTGCACGCTGGCAGGAGGTTGCTGGTGCTTGCCTTCTCCTGTACTAAAAGCCGTACGGCGTTCGGTGTATGACAATATCGACGAGTTCCGTTCCATTGTAGAAGACCCTGCTTTCAGGCGTTATTTCCCTGTCATAGGCGAGGAACACCTGAAGACCAATCCGCAAGGATTTCCCCGCGACTTCCCTTATCCTCAGTATATCCGTTGCAAAGACTATTCGGTTGCATACCGCATTCCTGATACATTCTTTGACGAACCTGCCTATATAGACCGCATAGTGGACGTATTTACGCAGGTGAAGCGGTTTGCTGATTTTATTAACTATACTGTGGACGATTTCGAACCTTGAGTATAAAACTTATAAATAAACGATTATGGTTGCTGATAAATTGAAGAATATTGGGAAATATGCATTGCTGAACCCCGTGTTCATAGATGTTGCAGCTTTCTTCCCCACATCCTTCGTTAAAGACAGATATGCTGTGGGCATAACACCTGATGGAATTAAAAGTGATAGTAAACATAAAAGTAAACTAATAAAATCTTAATACTATGGACGAAGTATTGAATATTATCAAAAACGATCCTTGGTTGGAGTCTTACAAAGATGCTATTAACGGTAGACACCAACATGCAATTGATAAAGAAAAAGAATTAACAGGTAAGAAAACCTTAAGCGATTTCGCTACGGGACACCTTTATTTCGGACTGCACCGCACTGAAAAAGGTTGGACTTTCCGCGAATGGGCGCCTAACGCCACTGCCATTTATCTGATAGGCGATTTTAACGGTTGGCAAGAGCTGCCGAAGTTTAAGTTGAAAAAAGTAAGAAATAGCGGAAACTGGGAAATCAACCTCCCTGAGAAAGCCATGAAACACGGCGACCTGTATAAGCTGAAAGTATATTGGGAAGGCGGATGCGGCGAACGTATCCCCGCATGGGCTACCCGTGTAGTCCAAGATGACAACACCAAGATATTCAGTGCTCAGGTGTGGAATCCGGAAAAGCCTTATAAGTTCAAGAAAAAGGTTTTCAATCCGAATGTGTCGCCGCTGATGATTTACGAATGCCATATCGGTATGGCACAGGATGCCGAAAAGGTGGGCACTTACAATGAATTCCGTGAAAATGTATTGCCTCGTGTTGCCAAAGACGGTTATAACTGCATTCAGATTATGGCTATCCAGGAGCATCCTTACTACGGAAGTTTTGGTTATCATGTTTCCAGCTTCTTCGCTCCTTCCTCACGTTTCGGTACTCCCGAAGAATTGAAGCAATTGATTGATACGGCTCATCAGATGGGAATAGCCGTCATTATGGATATTGTCCATTCGCATGCCGTAAAGAATGAAGTGGAAGGATTGGGTAACTTTGCAGGTGACCCCTGTCAATATTTCTATCAGGGCGACCGTCGTGAGCATCCGGCATGGGATTCGCTCTGTTTCGATTACGGTAAAAACGAAGTGCTTCATTTCTTGTTGTCCAACTGCAAATACTGGCTTGAAGAGTTCCATTTCGACGGATTCCGTTTCGATGGGGTCACTTCGATGCTTTATTACAGCCACGGGTTAGGAGAGGCGTTCTGCAGTTACGAAGATTATTTCAACGGACATCAGGATGATAATGCCATCTGTTACCTGACCTTGGCAAATAAGTTGATTCATCAGGTAAATCCGCGTGCCATTACCATTGCCGAAGAAGTGTCGGGTATGCCGGGACTGGCAGCTCCGTTTGCCGACGGCGGATACGGATTCGATTACCGCATGGCGATGAATATTCCGGATTATTGGATAAAGATAATCAAAGAACGTCGTGATGAAGACTGGAAACCTTCAAGCATGTTCTGGGAAGTAACCAACCGCCGTAAAGATGAAAAGACTATTTCTTATTGCGAAAGCCATGACCAGGCATTGGTAGGCGACAAGACCATTATCTTCCGATTGATTGATGCGGATATGTACTGGCATTTCCGTATCGGTGACGAAAACGGCACGGTAGAACGAGGTATTGCGTTGCATAAGATGATTCGACTGCTTACGGCTTCTACCATTAACGGCGGTTACCTGAATTTCATGGGTAATGAATTCGGTCATCCCGAATGGATTGATTTCCCGCGTGAAGGTAACGGATGGTCGTATAAATACGCACGCCGTCAATGGCATCTGGTAGATGACCCGACTTTGTGTTATCATTATTTGGGTGATTTCGATGCCGCTATGGTTCATCTGATTGAAAGCGTAAAGAATATCCAAAAGACGGACGTAGTAGAAGTTTGGCACAATGACGGCGATCAGGTATTGGCTTACCGTCGGAAAGATTTGGTGTTCGTATTCAACTTTAATCCGACTCGTTCGTTCACTGATTATGGCTTCCTGGTTCCGCGCGGTGAATATGATGTTGTCTTGAATACGGATAATAAAGCATTTGGCGGTTTTGGTTTTGCCGATGATACGGTATCTCACTTTACCTGTGCCGATCCGCTTTATGCTAAAGAAAAGAAAGAATGGCTTAAACTTTATATACCTGCTCGTTCGGCAGTCGTGCTGAAACGAAAAAAGTAATCTAGCTGTGGGGCATCAGTTGGCAAGTTGATGATTTTTCGGAAGCTGTTATGGATTATCGTATCCTTTCATCAACTTGTCGCCTGATGCCTTATCAATTTGTCACTAAAACCAGTCAACTTGAACTATGAGTGAATACATCCATACTGCATATAAGAAAGCCGCTCGCATACAGACCGTTGTGTGCGGCTTTCTTTTTGCTATCTTCAGTTTTGCCTATTTATATGTTTTCCAACGCGATGTATTAGAAGCATTACACTATTCGTTAGCACACGGGAAAACCCATTTCGCACCGCTTGTTACAGCTTTTGTCATAACCTTGGTTTTGATACTGCTCCGCTGGGGTGTCAATAGTTTATTGGGTTTAAAAGGCAATGTGCGTGCGCTTTCTTACTTCCCTTCTTGCCTGGTGCTGGGTGTGCTGACGGATGTCGGGAAAAACATCTATACAAGTGAGTATCATACATCATGGGGATGGATGCTTCCGCTTATTCTGTTGGTTTATGTGGTTGTGGCATTCTGGTTGCGTCGGATATTCCGAAACCGGTTGAATAACGAAGGGAATCCCATTGTACTGATGAACTGTAATCTGCTGATTCTTGTCGCGCTTTGTCTGATGGCGGCACTCATCGGAAATACCAACCGCAGCTTTCATCATGAATTAGAAACGGAACGCTATTTACGCGAACATCAATATGCCAAAGCCTTGGAAGTAGGGAAGCGTTCACTTGAAGCTTCGCGTACGCTGACCGTATTACGCTCTATTGCCCTTTCACATGCCGGACAATTGGGAGAAAAACTGTTCGCCTTTCCACAATATTATCGTTCAGACGGTTTGTTTTTTGCCGACGATTCTATACAAACCTACCGCTATACGAATGACTCCATTTATTATCTTTTAGGTGTGCGTCCCTATACTGGGGAAGACCGCTTGGTATTCCTACATAATATCTGCTATAAAGGGACAGGGAAATATACTGCGTTGGATTATTATATTTCGGCTTTGTTACTCGAAAAACAATTAGACCGCTTCGCACAAGTAATGACAGACCTTTACGAAATTGAAGAAAGATTGCCCCGTCATTATGATGAAGCTTTCCTGCTGTTCTTAGATTCGCATCCCGATTATCCGTATCAAGTGACCGACAGTGCCTTGATTCAGCGTTATGCCGATTATCGGAAGCGGCAAGCGGATTTCACTTCTGCTATAGAAGAACAAAACGGCATGCGTCGGGAGTTTGGTGATACATATTGGTGGTATTTCGATTATCAGAAATAAAAAACAGCCAATCTCGTAGGCAGAGAGTAGCTTTTTTACTAATTTTGCAGACCGAATCAAAATCAATGAGAATAATTAACAAAGATATTTATGGCAAAAGAACTGAAAGAACTGACCAAAAGAAGTGAGAATTACTCACAGTGGTACAACGATTTGGTAGTCAAGGCCGATTTGGCAGAACAGTCGCCTGTGCGTGGCTGTATGGTAATCAAACCTTACGGATATGCTATTTGGGAAAAAATGCAGCATCAGCTGGACAAGATGTTCAAAGAGACTGGACATGTAAACGCTTATTTCCCTTTGCTCATTCCGAAATCATATTTAAGTCGTGAAGCAGAACACGTGGAAGGTTTTGCTAAAGAATGCGCCGTAGTTACCCATTACCGGTTGAAGAACGCAGAAGATGGATCGGGTGTTATTGTCGATCCGGCAGCTAAACTGGAAGAGGAACTGATTATCCGTCCTACTTCGGAAACCATCATTTGGAGCACTTATAAAAACTGGATTAACTCATACCGCGACCTGCCTATCCTGTGTAACCAATGGGCTAATGTAGTACGGTGGGAAATGCGTACCCGTCTGTTTTTGCGTACAGCCGAATTCTTATGGCAAGAAGGACATACGGCTCATGCCACTCGTGAAGAAGCCGAGGAAGAAGCTCAGAAGATGTTGCACGTATATGGCGACTTTGCAGAGAAATACATGGCTGTTCCGGTCATCAAGGGTGTGAAGAGCGCGAACGAACGCTTTGCTGGCGCACTGGATACCTATACCATTGAAGGCTTGATGCAGGATGGAAAAGCTTTGCAATGTGGTACTTCTCATTTTCTGGGACAAAACTTTGCCAAGGCGTTCAATGTGCAGTTTGTCGATAAGAATAACAAGCTCGATTATGTATGGGCTACTTCTTGGGGCGTATCTACCCGCTTGATGGGTGCACTTATCATGACCCATTCGGATGATAACGGTTTGGTACTTCCTCCGCATTTGGCTCCGATTCAGGTTGTTATTATTCCTATCTATAAGAATGAAGAACAACGGAAACAACTTGATGCCAAGATAGAAGGTATTGTGTCGAAACTGCGCAGCATGGATATCACCGTGAAATATGACAACGCTGACAACAAACGTCCGGGATTCAAGTTTGCCGACTATGAATTAAAAGGAGTTCCTGTTCGCTTGGCTATGGGATGCCGAGACTTGGAAAACAATACCATCGAACTGATGCGCCGTGATACGCTGGAGAAGGAAACACTCTCTTGCGATGGCATTGAAGAACATGTAAAGAACCTGTTGGAAGAAATTCAAGAGAACATTTACCAAAAGGCATTGAAATACCGGAATGAACATATCGTGAAAGTAGATACTTACGACCAGTTCAAGGAACAGATTGAAAAAGGCGGATTTATCCTGGCTCATTGGGATGGAACGCCTGAAACAGAAGACCGCATTAAGGAAGAGACAAAGGCAACCATCCGTTGTATTCCGTTCGATGCGGACGAAGAAAGCCTTACTCCGGGCGTAGATATGGTAACAGGCAAACCTTCCGCACGACGCGTATTGTTTGCCCGCGCCTATTGATAACGCATAGAGACACAAAAATACAGGGAAAATCAGAAACTCTGTGTCTTTGTGTCTCTGTTTTTTTATAGAGTTGTCTTCTGGTTTTGAAAAGGTTGCTATATTTTCAGCCGATTGTTTCGTAATATCATAGTTTTTCATTACCTTTGCAACGAATATTTTCGCAGAACATGAAGATTAAGGAAATTCTGAATGCCCTTGAGATGTTCGCGCCTCTGCCTTTGCAAGACGGATTTGACAATGCCGGACTGCAAATCGGATTGACAGACGCGGAAGCTACAGGGGCTTTGTTGTGTCTGGACGTGACTGAAGCGGTAGTAGACGAAGCGATAACATTAGGGTATAACCTGATAGTTTCACATCATCCTTTGATATTCAAGGGGTTCAAATCGGTTACGGGAAAAGACTATGTAGAGCGGTGCGTCATTAAAGCAATCAAGAACGACATTGTGATTTATTCGATGCATACCAATCTGGATAATGCCTTGCAAGGCGTCAACTACAAGATAGCTGAAAAGATTGGACTAAAACAAGTCCGGATATTGGAACCCAAGGAAAATGCTTTATTGAAGCTAGTGACGTATGTTCCTGTAAAGCAAGCCGACAAGGTGCGCAATGCGCTTTTCGAAGCGGGTTGCGGATGCATTGGCAATTATGACGCGTGCAGTTACAATGTGGAAGGGAAGGGTACTTTTCGTGCAGGCGAAGGAACACATCCATTTTGTGGAAAGGCAGGTGAACTGCATACTGAAGAGGAAGTACGGATAGAAACGATTCTTCCGACCTACCGGAAAGCGGCTGCGACCAAAGCCTTGCTGTCTGCTCATCCGTATGAGGAACCGGCATTCGATTTTTATCCGGTAGAAAATGTGTGGAATCAGGCGGGAGCTGGTGTGATAGGAGAATTGGAAGAGCCGGAAACAGAAGGCGACTTTTTGCGCCGCATCAAGCAGACTTTTGAAGTAGGTTGTCTGAAACATTCGCGTCTGACGGGCAGACTGATTCAGAAAGTAGCTTTATGCGGAGGGGCAGGAGCATTCTTGCTGCCTCGTGCTGTATCCAGTCATGCCGATGTTTTCATTACCGGTGAAGTGAAGTATCACGATTACTTTTTTTATGAGAATAGCATTTTAGTAACAGAAATCGGTCATTACGAAAGCGAGCAGTACACCAAGGATTTGATTTATTCCTTGTTAAGCAAGGTCTTCCCTTCGTTGGAACTCCGTATGACCCGAATCAATACAAATCCGATTAAATATTTATAAAGCATTATGGCGAAAGAAGTAAAAAAAGACCCAAGCGAACTGAGTGTAGAAGAAAAGCTGAAAGCATTGTATCAGCTGCAGACCATGTTGTCTGAAATCGACAAAATCAAAACACTAAGAGGGGAGCTTCCCTTGGAAGTGCAGGACCTGGAAGATGAAGTGACAGGCTTGAGTACTCGTATTGATAAAATCAAGAGTGAAATCGAGGAACTGAAATCGAACGTTGCAACCAAACGCATCGAAATCGAAACTGCCAAGGCTTCTATCGACAAGTATAAAGCACAACAGGAGAATGTCCGCAACAACCGTGAATATGATGTGCTGACCAAAGAAATAGAATTCCAGACTTTGGAAGTGGAATTGTGCGAAAAGCGCATCAAAGAATACACGGCTTCTATTGCTTCGAAACAGGAAGAAATTGAAAAGAACACTCAGGCACTGGAGGAAAGAAAGAAGGATTTGGAAATGAAAAAGAACGAACTGGATGAAATCATTTCCGAAACTAAACAGGAAGAAGAAAAACTTCGTGATAAAGCAAAAGCTTTGGAAGCTACTATCGAGCCTCGTTTGCTTCAGGCATTCAAGCGTATCCGCAAGAACTCACGCAACGGTTTGGGCATTACGTACGTACAGCGTGATGCATGTGGAGGTTGCTTCAACAAGATTCCGCCTCAGAAACAATTGGATATCCGTATGCGTAAGAAAATCATTGTATGCGAATATTGCGGCCGTATCATGATCGACCCTGAACTGGCAGGCGTGGTACCTGAAAAACACTTGGAGACTAAGGTAAAATAAAAACTGAATTTTCCCTTTTTGCAGTAAAGGCGTAAAGACACTTCTGATATTTCAGTGTCTTTACGCCTTCAGTTTTGTCCTTTATAAACTATCATATGCTGGGATATCCGGTAAAAAGGTGTAGGAGTGTGTTACATAGTTGATGTGACAACAATAATGGTGAATGCCATTGCTTACAATCAGGTAATCTACTTTCAATACCATATTATATCGTGTAATCTGGTCGAACACAGCTTGTGTAATCTCTACATTGGGCGCTTTATACTCTACAATCATTTTCGCCGTCAAATCTCGGTTATAGAGGACGGTGTCGCATCTCTTTTTTGTTCCGTTCAGGTTCAGCTGGATTTCATTTGCCAACAGTCCTTTCGGATATCCTTTGTATTCCAATAAATAATGGGTGAAGTGTTGCCGCACCCATTCCTCCGGAGTAAGGGCGACATACTTTCTGCGAAGTACATCAAAAATATAAGCTTTCCCGTCCCTGTTAGAGATTTTAAACGAGTAAGAAGGTAAGTTTAATGCTAACATTTCGTATCTTTGTTTGTATGAATCGTGTGAAAAATAATCACGCAAAAATACAAAAAAGATACATAACCAGAGAGTGAAAATCATGGCAAAAGAAACGACTTACGAAGAAATAGCCCGTAACCTGAAAAATAAAATCTATGCTCCAGTTTATTTCCTGATGGGGGAAGAAGACTATTACATCGACCGCATCTCCGATTACATTATGAAGACGGTATTGACCGATTCGGAAAAGGAGTTTAACCAAACTGTCGTGTATGGTGCAGATACGGATATCGCTTCCGTCATCAATACAGCCAAGCGGTATCCGATGATGTCAAAATACCAAGTGGTGGTCGTAAAAGAAGCACAAAATCTGAAGAATCTGGATGAACTGACATTCTATTTACAGAAGCCGATGCCGTCTACTATTTTGGTGTTTTGCTACAAGCATGGTTCGCTTGACCGAAGAAAAAAACTGACAGTAGAATTGGATAAGACCGGTGTTCTGTTCGAATCGAAAAAACTGAAAGAAAGCCAGCTTCCAGGATTCATCGCTTCCTATCTGAAACGGAAACAAGTGGAGATTGAGCCTAAAGCATCCGAAATGATGGCTGAATTTGTAGGCACTGATTTAAACCGGATGGCAGGCGAATTGGAAAAATTAATTATCACGCTTCCGAAAGGTCACCGGCGGATTACGCCTGAGCAGATAGAACGGAACATAGGCATCAGTAAAGACTATAATAATTTTGAACTACGGAATGCTCTGATAGCAAAAGATGTACTCAAGGCAAATCAGATAGTAAAATATTTTGAAGAAAATCCTAAAAGCAATCCCTTACAGGTAACGCTGGTTGTTTTATTCAATTTTTTTGCCAACTTGATGCTGGCGTATTACGCACCGGAAAAAACAGAGCAAGGGATAGCGACTCAACTCGGCTTGCGGTCTACATGGCAAGCCAAAGATTATATGACTGCCATGCGGCGTTACTCTGGAGTAAAGGTAATGAAAATCATCGAAGCCATCCGTTTGTGCGATGTGCGTTCGAAAGGGGTTGGCAATTCGTCTATATCCGATGGAGAACTTTTACGCGAATTGATTTACCAAATCTTGCATTAAATTGCAGTAGTATTTCATTGCCCCATGAAGATATGCTTCGTATAGAAAAGAAGATATCTTCATGGGGCAATGAGATATAAGTAACTTTGCCATTCATGCTCCAAAGCCAATTCGGGTAGTCATTAAATTCCTCCCTGACTGAGAATCAAAAAATCGAATCACTTTGTCCACTTGCCCGAAAATTTTTAATTCTCGCGAATAGAAATCATCAAAGCTTAATTCAGATAGAAATCTATACATTCGGACGTGTATATTTGTATATTCTGCGACAAATTTCAATAGTTTACATTTGTATTTGTATATTATCATATCGGTAATTATACAGAGTTATTCGAGTGTTACAAATGTAAATAGTTGGACTCTTGCTTGTGTGGTATACATATCTAAACGTACATTATAATTTATACAATTCATTTATATACAGAATAATAGGCTTAAACCCAACAAACTACCCATAATTTGTTAAAATAAGGTTTTAAAATCAATATAATTATCATATACATTTCTATATCATACGAATAAACAAGAATATTTTTAATATATAATATTCTGAAAACCAAAGCTATATATGGCTACATTAAAGTTAAATCTAGTCATAATGCAAAGTGTTTCACATTTGTAAATCAATATTTTATTTACAAATGTAATATATGTATTTACAATAGTATAATATATTTTTCTACATGTAAATTTGCAAAAGAAAATAAAAGGAATTACATTTGTATTCGTTAAGTTTATATGTATATTTTGCAATGAAAGACAGGATTCTACAAATCATACAAGAAGAAGCATTGACCAATGCTGAATTTGCAGAGAAGATAGGTATATCGACATCGGCTTTATCACATATATTGACCGAACGGAACAAACCAAGTTTGGAAGTTGTCATGCGTATCCATAAAGCATACCCTTCTATCAACTTGAATTGGTTGCTTTATGGAGAAGGCGAAATGAAAACCTCCGAAGAAATACCTAATCCAAATGGAAATTCTATTTACACAAGTAATGAGAATCGCGAAAATGCGGACGGAAGTACAGTACGTTTCGATTTTCGCAAGGAAAATGTGCCTTCTTCTTCCATTTTCCCCTCTAAAGAATCTGTAAAAGAGGAAGTTAAATACATCGAGAAGCCTCAACCAAAAATTGTTGAGATACGCATTTTCTTCGATAACGGCACCTATCAGGTGTTCAGACCGGAGAAATCTTAACTGTAATATTCCTTTCAACAGTAAAAGCTGAGGATGTTTTCCCCTGAATTGAGGTAAATTCCGTATCTTTGCAGCACGATATGTAAAGAAAACGAATTTACCTCAATTTATTTTATGAAGAAATACATTCTTGATTTGACAGTTACTGAGAACATACGTTTGCACGCAAACTATGTGTTGCTCAAATTGACACAAGCAGAGCCTTTACCGGAGATGCTCCCAGGACAGTTTGCCGAAATCCGGGTAGATGGTTCGAATACGACATTCTTACGTCGGCCTATTTCCATTAATTATGTAGACCGCGAAAAGAATGAAGTGTGGTTTCTAATCCAATTAGTTGGAGACGGAACCCGGAAGCTGGCTACTGTAAAACCGGGCGATACGGTGAACATCGTTATGCCATTAGGAAACGGTTTCACGATACCCACTGATCCTGCAACCAGAATGTTGCTGGTGGGCGGCGGTGTAGGTACAGCCCCTTTATTGTATTTGGGAGAAGCCTTGTTAAAGAAAGGATTCAAGCCGACTTTCTTGCTGGGTGCCCGTTCCAAGAACGATTTGCTGCAATTGGATCTGTTTGAAGCTTTGGGCGATGTCTATACGACTACTGAAGACGGAAGTATGGGTGAAAAGGGATATGTTACTATGCATAGTGTATTGAAAAACAATACGTTCGATTTTATCAGCACTTGTGGTCCTAAACCTATGATGATGGCTGTTGCCAAATATGCCAACGAGCACGACATCGATTGCGAAGTCTCGCTTGAAAACACTATGGCGTGTGGCGTAGGAGCCTGCTTGTGTTGTGTAGAAAACACCAAAGAAGGGCATGTATGTGTATGTAAAGAAGGTCCGGTATTTAATATAAAGAAATTATTATGGCAGATTTAAGTGTAAACATAGGGAAGCTGGCTTTATCGAATCCGGTAATGACCGCATCGGGAACATTCGGTTACGGACTTGAGTTCCAAGACTTTGTAGATTTGGAGAAAATCGGGGGAATCATCGTAAAAGGAACCACTTTGCATCACCGCGAAGGTAATCCTTACCCGCGTATGGCAGAGACTCCTATGGGGATGCTGAATGCAGTCGGATTGCAGAACAAGGGCGTACATTATTTTGTCGACCATATCTATCCGCAAATCAAGGATATCCGTACCAATATGATTGTCAACGTATCAGGCTCACAGATAGAAGATTATGCCGAAACAGCCAGCATTATCAACGAACTGGATGCGATTCCGGCTATCGAATTGAACATTTCGTGTCCGAATGTGAAGCAGGGAGGAATGGCTTTCGGAGTTACAGCGCATGGGGCGGCAGAGGTAGTGGCAGCTGTCCGCAAGGTGTACCACAAGACTTTGATTGTGAAACTGTCGCCGAATGTGACCGACATCACCGAAATTGCCCGTGCGGCAGAAGGAGCCGGCGCAGACAGCGTATCGCTAATCAACACCTTATTGGGTATGGCTATCGATGCCGAAAAGCGTAAGCCGGTATTGTCTACCATAACCGGGGGCATGAGCGGCGCAGCGGTAAAGCCCATTGCCTTGCGTATGGTATGGCAGGTGGCAAAGGCGGTAAAGATTCCGGTTGTCGGATTGGGCGGCATCATGAACGCGCATGACGCGGTAGAATTTTTGCTTGCCGGTGCGACGGCTATCCAGATAGGCACGGCAAACTTTATCGACCCGGCAATAACGGTCAAGGTGGCGGAAGGCATTAACGAATACCTCGACCGTCATGGTTTCGCTTCGGTAAAGGATATTATCGGTGCGTTGGAAGCATAAAAAAGTTTGACAGCTTAAACAAAGTCCCGATAAGCTGAACAAAGCAGACGGCTGCAAGTGTTTTTCCTTTTCCTTTCAAAGGAGAAGGCGACACACTTGTAGCCGTCTCTTTTATCTGTATTTTCTACAGGTTCTGAATGTAAAGATTGTTTCACTTCAGCAAGTCCGGCCGTAAACGTTTGGTACGTTCCAATGATTGCTGGAATTCCCATTCGCGTATCTTTGCCTCATGTCCGGAAAGCAAGATGTCGGGCACTTTCCATCCCTTATAATCAGCAGGCCGGGTATATACGGGAGGAGCCAGTAAATTATCTTGAAACGAATCGGATAACGCTGATTGTTCATCAGAGATAACTCCGGGTATTACCCGTACGATGGCATCCGATATAACAGCAGCCACCAGTTCGCCTCCGGTCAGCACATAGTCGCCGATACTGATTTCCTTCGTGATGAGATGTTCACGGATGCGGTAGTCGATTCCTTTGAAATGTCCGCACAGGATAATCAGGTTCTGAGTGAGCGATAACGTATTCGCCATCTTCTGGTCGAACTGCTCTCCGTCGGGGCTGGTGAAAATGACTTCATCATAATTGCGCTCGGCTTTCAGTGCCGAAATGCACCGGTCAATCGGTTCTATCTTCATCACCATCCCCGCACAGCCGCCGAAAGGATAATCGTCCACCTTCCGGTAACGGTCGAAGGTATAGTCGCGCAAGTTGTGTATATGAAATTCGGCAATGCCTTTCTTTTGTGCCCGGCTCATGATGGAACAATTGAAGAAGCCTTCGAGCATTTCGGGCAAAACGGTGATAATGTCTATTCGCATACTTCCTTATTATTTTTTCGCAAAAGTACAAAGTTTCCGCCTTACCTACACCGTGCGCTGACACATTTTTGCTATTTTTGCAGGAAACTTCATCAGAAACGACAATGACAGAAACAGAAAGAATCGACCAACTGCGTGAAGAGCTACATCTTCATAACTACAATTATTATGTATTGAACGCTCCGGTTATTTCCGACCAGGAATTTGACCGCTTGATGCGTGAACTGCAGGACCTGGAAGCCAAACATCCCGAATATTACGACCCCAACTCTCCTTCGGTGCGGGTGGGAAGCGACATCAATAAAAACTTTACTCAAGTAGAGCATAAGTATCCCATGCTTTCCTTAGGCAACACCTATTCACAGGCAGAGGTGACCGAGTTTTACGAGCGTGTTGCCAAAGCCTTGAACGAAGACTTCGAAATCTGTTGCGAGCTGAAATACGACGGCACTTCCATTTCGCTGACTTATGAAGACGGCAAACTGGTGCGTGGCGTGACACGTGGCGACGGCGTGCGGGGAGATGACGTGACCGACAATGTGAAAACCATACGTGCCATTCCGCTGGTGTTGCACGGCGAAGGTTATCCGCGTCAGTTCGAAATGCGCGGCGAGGTATTGATGCCTTGGAAAGTATTCGAAGAACTGAACCGCGAGCGTGAACTGCGTGAAGAACCTCTCTTCGCCAATCCGAGGAATGCCGCATCGGGCACGCTCAAGCTCCAGAACTCGGCCGAAGTGTCTGCGCGCAAACTGGATGCCTACCTTTATTATATGTTGGGCGAGGACTTGCCGCACGACGGGCATTTCGAGAATCTGCAAGAGGCAGCCAAGTGGGGTTTCAAAGTCTCCCACGTATCGCGTAAGGTAAAAAGCCTGCAAGAGATATTCGATTTTATCAATTACTGGGATGTGGAACGTAAGAACCTGCCGGTAGCTACCGACGGCATTGTGCTGAAGGTAAACTCCCTGCGCCAGCAACGCAACTTGGGCTATACGGCCAAATCGCCGCGCTGGGCAATTGCCTATAAGTTTCAGGCAGAACGTGCCTTGACCCGACTGCAGAAAGTCACTTACCAGGTGGGACGCACAGGAGCCGTTACGCCGGTAGCCAATCTCGACCCGGTGCAGTTGGCAGGAACAGTGGTGCGTCGCGCTTCCTTGCACAATGCCGACATCATCGCCTCGCTCGACCTGCATATCGGCGATATGGTTTATGTAGAAAAAGGCGGGGAAATCATTCCGAAAATTACGGGGGTGGATGTAAGCGCCCGCCCCGAGGGAAGCGAGAAAGTCACCTTCATCACCCATTGTCCTGAGTGTGGCAGCCAACTGGTGCGTTACGAGGACGAAGCTGCTTATTATTGCACCAACGAGAGTTCGTGCCCGCCCCAGATTAAAGGAAAGATTGAGCATTTCATCAGCCGCCGTGCGATGAACATCGAAGGTTTGGGACCGGAAACCGTCGACCAGTTCTATCAGGAAGGACTGATACACGACGTAGCCGACTTATATACCTTACAAGCCGCCGACATCTGCCGCCTGGAGCGGATGGGAGAAAAGTCTGCCGAAAATATTATTCAGGGTATTGCCCGCTCACGTGAGGTTCCCTATGAAAGAGTTCTCTTCGCCTTAGGCATCCGTTTTGTGGGCGAAACCGTCGCCAAGAAAGTGGCAAAAGCATTCCGCTCTATCGATGCTCTGGCATCTGCTTCGCTGGACGACTTGATTCATGTAGACGAAATCGGAGAAAAAATAGCCGGCAGCATCATCCGCTACTTTGCCGATGAAAAGAACCGCAATCTCATCGAGCGTTTGCGGACAGCCGGAGTGAAGCTGGAAGCCGACGAAGAAGATTTGACAGGACATACCGACAAGCTGCAGGGACAGTCTGTCGTTATCAGCGGCGTATTTGCCCGCCATTCGCGCGACGAATACAAGGCGATGATTGAAAAGCATGGAGGAAAGAATGTCGGCAGCATCTCGAAAAAGACCAGCTTTATCCTGGCAGGCGACAATATGGGTCCCAGCAAACTGGAAAAAGCGAAAGCGCTGAATATCCCTATCATGAACGAAGAGGATTTCCTGGCTTTGGTAGGCGAAGCGTAGTTTGTAATTTTAGAAGTAAAAAAACAATAAGATTGTCATTTGAAAAGAAAATATTCGTACTTTTGCGAAACTAATATCGCATTTATATTTTGATTATGATACGAAGAAAGTTGAGAGGAATGGGAGTGGCATTGGTCACTCCTTTCAATGAAGACGGAAGTGTGGACTATGACGCACTCGTCAGACTGGTGGAATACCAGATACAAAACGGAACAGACTTCTTGTGTGTGCTCGGCACTACTGCCGAAACCCCTACACTGACTGCCGACGAGAAGAAAAAGATAAAACAGACGGTTATCGAACGGGCAAATGGACGGGTGCCCATCCTGTTAGGAGTAAGCAGCAACTGCACGCAAACCGTAGTGGATACGCTGAAAAACGATGACATGACCGGTGTAGACGCCGTGCTCGTTGCCGTACCTTATTATAACAAGCCCTCGCAAGAAGGCATCTACCAGCATTACAAAGCCATTGCCCAAGCTACCAAGCTTCCGGTAGTGCTCTATAATGTACCCGGCCGGACGGGAGTGAACATGACAGCCGAAACGACCTTGCGTCTGGCACGTGATTTCGAAAACATCGTAGCCATCAAGGAAGCATCGGGCAACATTACGCAGATGGATGACATCATCAAGAACAAACCTGCCAGCTTTGATGTGATTTCGGGTGACGACGGCATTACTTTCCCTCTGATTACACTGGGAGCCGTAGGGGTCATTTCGGTTATCGGAAACGCTTTTCCGCGTGAATTCAGCCGTATGACACGGCTTGCGTTGGCAGGCGACTATCCCAGCGCACTGGCAATCCATCATCAGTTCACCGAGTTGTTCAAGCTGCTGTTTGTCGACGGCAATCCCGCCGGTGTGAAAGCGATGCTCAGCATGATGGGAATGATAAAGAACCGTCTGCGCCTTCCGCTGGTGCCTACCCGCATCACCACGTTCGAAGAAATGCGCCGCATCTTGAACGAACTGAAAGTGAAGTGCTGATTCTTTTCGCTCGCGGATAAAGTTTCTGAAGCGTTTGCAAGAGAGTGAAAACAGCTTCCCTTCTGACTGCGTTTTCTGCAAGATTAATAATCTTACAGGTGGAAGATTAATAATCTTATGCGTGTAAGATTATTAATCTTGCAGGAGAAGCACTTAATATTGATGAAAAAAAGAAGTGCATGATAAAGCGGCCGGATGATTATTGTCCTCCGCTTTTCTTCTGAGGTCTTCGGTTGTTGAACGAGCGTTTTTTCCAACCGCCTTTTCCTTTGCCCGGTTTGTTACGGCTGCTTTCGTGCGGCGCATAGACTGGTGCTTCGCCCAGTTCGGCAGGAACAGGCAGTTTATAAATCTCTTTTCCCAGGAAATTTTCTATCTGTTTAAAGCGGGTCTGTTCGGTTTCGCTGACGAAAGTGATGGCACATCCGTCGTTGTTGGCACGTGCGGTACGGCCGATGCGGTGTACATAGTCTTCGCTGTCATGCGGCACGTCGTAATTGATAACCAGCCGGATATCATCGATGTCAATGCCTCGGGCTACGATGTCGGTCGCTACCAGCATGTTGATACGTCCGTTGCGGAACTCGTGCATGATTTCGTCACGTTGGCTCTGGTCAAGGTCAGAATGCATTTCGCCTACATTCAGCTTCAGCCGTTTCAGTGCTTTGGTCACTTCCTTTACCTTCAGTTTCGAAGAAGCGAAGATAATGACGCGTTCCGGTTCCTGCTGTTTGAACAAGCTTTCGATGATGCCTAACTTCTGTGCCTCATAGCACACATAAGCCGCCTGAATGATTTTATCGGCAGGTTTCGATACGGCAAGCTTTACTTCTACCGGATTGTTCAGGATGCTTTGTGCCAGTTGTTGGATTTTGGTGGGCATCGTGGCCGAGAACATAATGGTCTGACGTTCTTTGGGCAGGTATTTCACGATTTGCATGATATCGTCCGAAAATCCCATGTCCAGCATTCGGTCTGCTTCGTCGAGAATGAAGAAAGACACCTTCGAGAGGTCGACATACCCCAGGCTCAAATGGCTGATGAGACGTCCGGGAGTGGCTATGACCACATCCGCACCCAGCGTCAAGCCTTTCTTTTCCTGTTCGAAACGCACACCGTCATTTCCTCCGTAGATGGCCACACTGGATACGGGCATAAAGTAGGAAAAGCCTTCCATCTGCTGGTCAATCTGTTGTGCCAGTTCGCGGGTAGGAGCCATGATGACACAATTGATAGCGTCTGCCGGATAACCTCCCTTGCTCAGTTGGTTGATGACCGGCAACAGATAGGCGGCGGTCTTTCCCGTACCGGTCTGTGCTACGCCTATCAGGTCTCTTCCTTCCAATATGACGGGTATGGTTTGTTCTTGCACCGGAGTGCATTCGATAAAATTCATAGCGTCGAGTGCCTCTAAGACACTGTCTTCCAAATTCAGTTCAGTAAACTTCATATATTCTTATTCTATTATAATCAACGGTTTGCCCGCTCGTCCAGGTACGAGTCTTTGAATCCCAGGAAATACAACACGCCGTCCAGCCCAATGGTGCTGATAGACTGGCGGGCGTTTTCCTTTACCTTAGGCTTGGCATGGAACGCGATGCCTAAACCTGCCACTGAGAGCATCGGCAGGTCGTTTGCTCCGTCGCCTACGGCAATGGTCTGCGCGATATCGACATTTTCTACCTGGGCTATCAATTGCAGCAGTTCGGCTTTCCGTTTGCCGTCTACAATGTCGCCTATATAGCGTCCGGTCAGTTTTCCGTCTACAATCTCCAGGTTATTGGCATATACATAGTCGATGCCGAACTTCTCTTTCAGGTAATTGCCGAAATAAGTGAATCCGCCCGAGAGAATCGCTATTTTATAGCCGTATTTTTTCAGCACATACATCAGACGTTCCACTCCTTCGGTGATGGGCAGATGTTCGGCGATGTCCTTCATCACGCTTTCGTCCAGCCCTTTAAGCAAAGCCACGCGTTCGGTAAAGCTTTCGCGGAAATCTATTTCGCCCCGCATTGCCCGTTCGGTGATGGCACGTACCTGTTCGCCTACGCCTGCCCGTTCAGCCAGTTCGTCTATCACTTCTGTCTTGATGAGTGTAGAGTCCATATCGAAACAAATCAGGCGGCGCATCCGTCGGTACATCGTATCTTTCTGAAATGAGAAGTCCATCCCCAGCCGGTTGCTCAGTTTCATCAGCTCACGTTGCAGCGTATCGGTGTCATTCGGTGTACCGCGCACGGAAAATTCGATGCAGGCACGCACACGGGCTTGGCGTTCATCCAGCGGAATACGTCCCGTCAGACGTCGGATAGCATCGATATTCAGCCCTTGGTCGGCAAGAATCTGAGTGGCTCCCGCTATTTGTTGTGCCGTCAGCTTGCGTCCCAACAAGGTCAGGATGTAGCGGTTCTTGCCCTGCATATTGACCCATTCTTCGTATTCTTCTGCCGATATGGGATAGAAACGAAGGTTGATTCCCAACTCTGAAGCCTTGAACAAAAGGTCTTTCATTACATTTCCCGAATCTTTTTCATCACACTTGAAAAGGATGCCCAATGAAAGAGTACTGTGAATGTCGGCTTGTCCGATATCCATGATATCAACCTCGTAGCGCGACAATATTTCTGTAATGGAAGCAGTCAGTCCCGGACGGTCCAATCCGCTGATTCGTATCAAGATGAGTTCGGTGTTCGTTTTTTCCATGCACTTTCAGATTCAATACTGTTGTTTTTTCTATTTGCAAAGATACATTTTTATTTTGACAAGATGCAGTATTGTAAGACTGAAAATAGGGAGACACCTTGAATATACAGTAGAAAATCTGAAGTGACGGGCTTGAGTTATATCAATTTTTATGCTGAAAAACATAATTTTCATTCTTTTTAGATACAACGGTAATAAAAAACTTCTATCTTTGCACCGATTTCAAAGAAAAAAGAGAAGTTGTGGCACGGTTGTTGCACTTCTCTTTATGACAATGTTCCGGGAAGAAATCACTGTAGAACGACAGTCCCGGATAGTATTAACTAAAATCAAATTACATGACTAAAAATGTAAAATGGTTTTTTGTTGTATTAGTATTCAGTTCCGTGATTTCTCTGGCGTTCAGCAAAGAGAATGTACATGCAGAGAAGTTGCAGGAAGGTGACAAGATTCCTGCATTGGTTCTTTGCGACACTGTGCAGCCGCTCGACCTGCATTCCGCCCGTGAGGGGTATACGTTGTTGAGCTTCTGGGCAAGTTACGATGCGGTGTCCAGACAAAACAATGCCGCATTGGCGCATTTGGCTGGCGAAACAAGCCAAGTGAAGATGCTCTCTGTTTCCTTTGACCGCTATGCATCGGTTTTCCATGCAACGGTAGAGCAGGACGGGTTGGAAGACACCCCTTGCTTCGTGGAGACAAACGGTTCCGATTCGGAGGCATTCCGCGCATTCGACCTGAAGCAAGGTTTCACCAATTATCTGGTAAATGCCGAAGGAGTGATTGTAGCGAAAAACGTGACTCCCGCCGAATTGGCTTCTTATCTGAAAAAGTAAAGAAGATTCTTTTTAAGACTTGAATACAACAAAAAGCAAATAGCGAGCCCGCACGAGGATGGTTATCCGATCGAGCGGGCTCGCTTTCTTTGCCTATGGCTATATTTTAGGTATGTCCGAAATGCGATTATCGCAAGAAATAGTCTATCCATTTTTACAAAATAAGCCCCTCTAGTTGTTATGCAAACGATGAATAACACCAGAGGGGCTTATTTCTCTTAGAAACTAATCTAATATTTTAAATCAGTTCGATGCTGCGCTTTACGAAGTTGGTCAACGCTTCACCTTTCAGCATGCCATTTTGCAGCAAAGCCAAGTCGATAAGCTGATGAACAACCTTATTGCCGGTCGCGTATGCATTGATGATACCGTTTTTCTCTTGTTTCTTATCATCCAGTTTCTTGTCGATGTCTTTCAGCTCGTCTTTTTCGGCAGTCGGGATTTCTTCGTCTTTCTTGCCTTCGTGAGCCTTATGCAACTCGCTTTCGCGTAACTTCAAGGTAGCGATTTCACCTTCTACCGGAACCAGTTGCTCGGCACAAGCCGATTCGGCATCGTTCAATACCTGTTTTACCAATTTATGGTCGGTATTCAATACCAGATTGAACATGTTCGGCATCTCTCCGTAGAAACTCATGCCCGGCTGGATGTTTGCCATCTCTTTCATACGGCGCATATACTCAGACTGGGTAATGATAATCGGCGCTGCGGTTTCGCCCATTGCCTGAGTCTCTACATGGAACTCGGTCTTCTGCAACTTAGGCAGTTGTCCGTTGAATACCGTAGTCAGTACTTGGCGCTTGTCTTCCGGAAGCTCTTCGCCTTTTTGCTCTTCCTTGACAATCAACCGGTCAATGACATCGGCATCTACACGGGTGAAGCGGCTCTTCTCGAACTTCTGCTCCAACATGTTGACCATCGGTACATCCAGTTGACCGTCCAACAGCAATACATTGTAGCCTTTATTCTTGGCTGCGTCAATGTAGGTGTATTGCTCGTCGGTATTGTTGGCATACAGATAAATCAGGTTTCCGTCTTTGTCGGTTTGGTTATCCTTAATCAGGGTCTGATATTCTTCGAAGGTATAATATTTGCCTTCCGTGTCTTTGAAGAGGGCAAACTTGTTCGCCTTTTCATAGAAATCTTCCTGAGTCAGCATACCGTAGTTGATGAAGATTTTCAAATCATCCCATTTCTCTTCGAACTCCTTACGGTCGTTCTTGAAAATGGACTGCAGACGGTCGGCAACCTTCTTGGTGATGTAAGTGGAAATCTTTTTCACGTTCGAATCGCTTTGCAAGTATGAACGGGATACATTCAACGGAATGTCCGGAGAGTCGATGACACCGTGCAGCAAAGTAAGGAAGTCGGGCACAATGCCTTCCACCTCATCGGTCACATACACTTGGTTGCAATACAGCTGAATCTTGTTACGCTGCAACTCGATGTTGCTCTTGATTTTCGGGAAATAGAGTACACCGGTCAGGTTGAACGGGTAATCCACATTCAAGTGAATCCAGAACAACGGTTCATCTGACATCGGATACAAGTCACGATAGAACTTCTTGTAGTCTTCGTCTTTCAGTTCGCTCGGCTTTTTGGTCCAGATAGGGCACGTATCATTAATTACGTTGTCCTCATCGGTATCTACCTGCTTGCCGTCTTTCCATTCTTTCTTTTTGCCGAAAGCTACCGCAATAGGCAAGAAGTGGCAGTACTTCGTCAGCAGGCTCTGAATGCGGGGCTCTTCCAAGAATTCCTTGCAATCATCGTCTATGTACAGGATGACATCCGTACCACGCTCGCTACGTTCAGCATCTTCCAATGTAAACTCAGGACTGCCGTCGCAGGTCCATTTTACCGCTTTGGCGTCTTCTTTATACGAACGGGTTACCAGTTCCACCTTTTTGGCTACCATGAATGCCGAATAGAATCCCAAACCGAAATGACCGATAATGGCATTCGCGTCGTTTTTGTATTTTTCCAAGAAGTCATTGGCTCCCGAGAAAGCTATCTGGTTGATGTATTTGTCGATTTCTTCGGCAGTCAGTCCCAGTCCGTGATCGGAGATGGTAATCGTACCTTTATCCTTATCTACACTGACATGGATGGTCAAGTCGCCCAACTCACCTTTGAAATCACCTGTAGCCGATAAAGTCTTCAGCTTTTGGGTAGCGTCGACGGCGTTCGAAACCAACTCGCGAAGGAAAATCTCATGATCGCTATATAAGAACTTTTTAATGATAGGGAATATGTTCTCTGTAGTAACCCCAATATTACCTTTCTGCATATTATTATGTATTTAATGATTATCTGAATTCGTACCAACACAGACAAAAAAAATGCCAGACGATTGCCGTCTGACATTTTGTCTGTATTCTTGTCAACTTTGCCTGTCTTTTAAGAGCGGACTATCTCCATTTTCAAGCCGTTCTTATCAGTATTCATGCCGACATGGATAGTATCACCTGCCTGTACGTCTTCATTCAGCAACAACTCGGCAATGCCGTCTTCCAGGTTATTCTGGATAGAACGCTTCAACGGACGTGCCCCGAATTGGACATCGTATCCCTTTGAGGCGACAAAGCGTTTGGCTTCGTCATCGATTTCCAAATGGTAGCCCAATCCTTCTATCCGGCTATACAACCCCTTCAGCTCGATGTCGACAATCTTCTCTAAGGCATCCATGTCCAACTGGTCGAATGTGATGATTTCATCCAACCGGTTGATGAATTCGGGTGCAAACGACTTGTTCAAGGCTTTGGTAATCACGCTGCGCGAATATTCCTTGTCATCTTGGTCGTTACGGGTTTGTGCAGCGAAACCGATTCCTTTCCCAAATTCTTTCAGTTGCCGTGTTCCGATATTCGAGGTCATAATAATAATGGTGTTCTTGAAGTCGACCGTACGTCCGTAGCTGTCCGTCAACCGTCCTTCGTCCATCACCTGAAGCAACAGGTTGTATACATCGGGATGGGCTTTCTCGATTTCGTCCAGCAACACGATAGAGTAGGGTTTACGGCGTACTTTCTCGGTCAGTTGTCCACCTTCTTCGTAACCTACATAGCCCGGAGGTGCTCCTACCAGCCGCGAAACCGTAAACTTCTCCATATATTCACTCATGTCAATCCGAATCAGCGCATCTGCCGAACCGAACATCTCCTTAGCCAGCTCTTTTGCCAAATGCGTCTTTCCCACACCGGTAGGTCCCAAGAACAGGAAGGTGCCTATAGGCTTGTTCGGGTCTTTCAGTCCCATACGGCTCCGCTGGATGGCTTTTACCAACGTTTCGACCGCCTTGTCCTGGGCGATAACTTTCGACAAGAGCGCTTCCTTCATGCCCCGAAGCTTGTTGCCTTCAGCCTGTGCCATGCGCTGTACGGGCACACCCGACATCATCGACACGACATCCGCAATCTGCGCATCATCTACCTTCTCGCGGTTTTCACGCAAGCTTTCTTCCCATCGCGCTTTCATCGCTTCCAGTTCTTTAGTCAAAGTCTTTTCGCGGTCGCGGAAACTGGCTGCCAGCTCGAAGTCTTGCAGACGCACGGCTTCGGTCTTGCGCATCCGTGCCTCGTCTATCATGTTCTCCTGGTCTTCTATCTCCTTCGGCACATTGATATTGGTAAGGTGCACCCGCGAGCCTGCCTCGTCCAGCGCGTCGATGGCTTTGTCGGGGAAGTTGCGGTCGGTGATGTAGCGGTCTGTCAGCTTGACGCAGGCTTCCAGAGCGGCATCGGTGTACGTCACATTGTGATGCTCTTCGTATTTGTCCTTGATGTTACGCAGAATCTGCAGCGTTTCTTCCGGGGTGGTAGGTTCTACCATCACCTTTTGGAAACGGCGTTCCAACGCTCCGTCTTTCTCTATATTCTGACGGTATTCGTCCAGCGTCGTGGCTCCGATGCATTGGATTTCTCCACGTGCCAGAGCCGGCTTCAGCATATTGGCAGCATCCATTGAGCCTGCGGCTGAACCTGCTCCTACGATGTTATGGATTTCGTCAATAAACAAAATGACGTTGGTGTTCTTCTTCAATTCGTTTAATATCGCGCGAATGCGTTCTTCGAACTGACCGCGATATTTAGTGCCTGCCACAATGGCAGTCATATCCAATGCTACCACCCGTTTGTTGAACAGGATGCGCGAAACCTTTTTCTCGACGATGCGTAAGGCAAGGCCTTCTACGATAGCAGACTTTCCGACTCCCGGTTCACCTATCAGAATCGGATTGTTCTTCTTGCGCCGGCTTAAGATTTGTGCCAGCCGCTCGATTTCTTTCTCACGTCCTACCACCGGATCCAATTTGCCTTCTGCTGCCAGTTGGGTCATGTCCGTGCCGAACGAGTCAAGCACAGGCGTGTCATTATCAGGCTTTTGCTGTTTGGTGCAAGTAGCATTGGAAGAGTTGGAAGAATGCGGCGTACGGCTACTATCCGGACCATTGCGCCGGATGCCTTCATCTTCTTCATCCTCGTCTTCACCGAAATCCAGTCCACTTTGCGGTTCTGCCTTCGGCACCAGTTTATCCCACACTTTCTGATAAGTCACTTCGTTTTCGTCCAATATCTGAAATGCCTTGTTATGGCTTTCTTTCATTATTGCCAGCAGCATGTGTTCGGTATCCGTAGCCGGGCTTTTCAGGAAACGTGCTTCCAGTACACTCATTTTCAGTATCTTGGAAGCCTGGCTATCAAAACCGATATTTTCAGAATAAGTATCTGACATGTCCGATGACCTGCGCAATTCATCTTCGAGCGTTTCTTTCACCTTCTGCAAGTCGACGTACAAGCTCTCCAATATGTGGATGGCTTTCCCTTCGCCTTCACGAATCAGTCCCAAGAGCAAATGCTCAGGGGTGATACTGTTGTTCCTCAGACGGTTAGCTTCCTCCTTGCTATATTGGATAACGTCAGAAACCCGTTGTGTAAATTGGTTGTTCATAAACTCTTTTTCTCCTCCCTTTCGGAATTGTTGTTAGTTAGTTTTAAGTTACAAAGATACATTTATATATTAAATATACCTCATATTTTCTTGATTATCTTACAAAATCTATGCCATAATTGTTTCATGCCCTTCCTCTGCACAGCTATATTGCCTTGATTGGCATCCCGGCTACACGTGCGTTTCCTTTGCCACGCAACGGCATTCATCAGCCAATGCACCTATTTGCGATGGCTGACGCTTATATTTGCATCGGGCAATGAAGCTATGTGCATCCCCGGTTGCACCTAGCTGACATTTTGTCTGCAACTCCCTTTTATTTTGTGTGATACATAAACGGCTTGTTATCAGCTTCTTTTCGAAAACATGACGATTTTGTTTTGCCAATTCAACAAAAAGTCGTACTTTAGCGTGATTTTTAACGATGAAAAGATATAGTATTAATTTTAATTTGTTTCAATGCAAGAGCAAGACAGAATCATAAAAATCAACATCGAGGAGGAAATGAAAAAGTCGTACATCGATTACTCCATGTCAGTAATCGTGGCACGCGCCCTTCCGGATGTTAGAGACGGATTTAAGCCGGTGCATCGCCGTATCCTTTACGGTATGATGGAACTGGGAAATACATCAGACAAACCATACAAAAAAGCCGCCAGAATCGTAGGTGAGGTGCTTGGTAAATATCACCCTCATGGCGATTCGTCTGTATACGGAGCGTTGGTGCGTATGGCTCAAGACTGGGCTATGCGCTATCCGCTAGTAGACGGACAAGGAAACTTCGGTTCGGTAGACGGCGACAGTCCTGCTGCCATGCGTTACACCGAAGCCCGCCTGAAGAAGATCGGCGAGGACATGATGCAGGATTTGTATAAAGAGACAGTCGACTTTACCAATAACTTCGATGATACTTTGCAGGAACCGACTGTAATGCCGACACGTGTCCCCAATCTGCTGGTGAACGGTGCTTCGGGTATTGCGGTAGGTATGGCAACCAATATGCCAACCCATAACCTTTCGGAAGTAATCGATGCCTGCGTCGCTTATATCGACAACAACGATATTGACACCGACGGGCTGATGCAGTACATCAAGGCTCCCGATTTCCCGACCGGCGGATATATATATGGTATCAGCGGTGTGCGCGAAGCTTACGAGACGGGACGCGGACGCATCGTGATGCGTGCCAAGACCGAAATCGAATCTCATCCCACGCACGACAAGATAATCGTCAACGAAATCCCTTACAACGTCAACAAGAAAGAACTGATTGAGAAAATCGCCTCGCTGGTGAATGAAAAGAAACTGGAAGGCATTTCTTACATCAATGACGAAAGCGACCGCGAGGGTATGCGTATCGTGATTGACGTAAAACGTGATGCCAACGCAAATGTCGTATTGAACAAACTGTTCAAAATGACCGACTTGCAAAGCTCGTTCAATGTAAACAACATTGCCCTGGTACACGGACGTCCTAGGCTGCTGAACCTGAAAGACCTGATACGTCTGTTCGTCGAACACCGCCACGAAGTGGTCATCCGACGTACCAAGTTCGACTTGCGTAAAGCGAAGGAACGGGCACATATCCTGGAAGGACTGATTATCGCTTCGGACAACATTGATGAAGTAATCCGCATCATCCGTGCGGCCAAGACTCCGAACGAAGCCATAACCGGCTTGATGGACCGTTTCCAACTTTCGGAAGTGCAGGCACGCGCTATCGTAGAAATGCGTCTGCGCCAGCTTACCGGTCTGCTGCAGGAACAGTTGCACGCCGAGTACGAGGAATTGATGAAACAAATCGCTTACTACGAAGAGATTCTTTCGAACGAAGAATTGTGTAAGAAAGTCATCAAGGACGAGCTTCTCGAAGTGAAAGCCAAATACGGAGACAAGCGCCGTTCCGAAATCGTTTATTCTTCCGAGGAGTTCAATCCCGAAGATTTCTATGCCGACGATGAAGTGGTCATCACGATCTCTCACATGGGCTATATCAAACGTACGCCGCTGGCAGACTTCCGCACACAGCATCGTGGAGGAGTAGGGGCTAAAGGCAGCGAGACCCGCGACGAGGACTTTATCGAGCACATCTATCCGGCTACGATGCACAATACGTTGTTGTTCTTTACCCAGAAAGGCAAATGCTACTGGCTGAAGGCATACGACATACCTGAAGGCAACAAGACCTCGAAAGGACGTGCCATCCAGAACCTGCTGAACATTGATTCGGATGATACCGTAACGGCTTACTTGCGCGTGAAGAACCTGAATGATACGGAATTCGTAAACAGCCATTATGTGTTGTTCTGCACCAAGAAGGGTGTCATCAAGAAAACCTTGCTCGAACAGTATTCACGTCCGCGCCAGAATGGTGTAAATGCTATCACCATCCGTGAAGACGACCGTGTAATAGAAGTGCGCATGACGAAAGGCGATAACGACATCATCATAGCCAACCGCAACGGACGTGCCATCCGTTTCAATGAAACGGCAGTACGCGAAATGGGACGTACGGCAACAGGTGTGCGAGGCATTACGCTTGACGAAGACGGACAAGACGAAGTAGTAGGAATGATTTGCATCAAGGATCCGGAAAAAGAAACGATTATGGTCATTTCGGAACACGGATACGGCAAGCGTTCTGACATTGAAGACTACCGTAAGACCAACCGTGGCGGAAAGGGCGTGAAGACATTAAGCATTACCGAAAAGACAGGTAAACTGGTGGCTATCAAATCAGTTACAGACGAGAACGACCTGATGATTATCAATAAGTCGGGTGTCACCATCCGCCTGAGAGTGGCAGACGTGCGCATCATGGGGCGTGCTACCCAAGGAGTCCGCCTGATTGATTTGGGCAAGCGCAATGACAGTATCGGTTCGGTATGCAAAGTAAACTCGGATACAGAGTCGGCTGCAGATGCAGAAGGAACGGAGACCGACGCACCTTCATCTGAAGGTAATGGCATTCCGACGCAAGAACCTGAAAACGTGTAAATAAATAATAGTTTGTATTATCTAAATTTAAACAGTTATGAAAAAAGTTTTATTGACTACGGCTCTGTTCTTTACAGTATGCGCTATGTCTGCACAAGAAAGCGTGGTAAAGGAAGCTAAATCAGCAAAAAGCGATCCGGCAAAAGCTGCTCAAATCCTTGAGCCTGCTTTGGTAGATCCCTCTACAGCCAATGATCCCGAAACATGGAAACTGGCAGGTGATTTGCAGAAATCAATCTACGATGATGAGAACATGAAATTGTATCTGCCTGGCGGACAAGCTGATACTGCCAAATTGTATAACAGCTTGGCTAAAATGTTCGAATACTACATGAAATGTGACGAGGTAGAGCAAGCTAAAGTGCAAAGCGGCGAACTGAAGAAACCGAAACTGAGAAAAAAACTTGCCAAGACCTTGGCTGCTGTACGTCCTAACTTGACCAACGGAGGTTCTGACGCTTACAATAGCGGCAATTATGCGAATGCTTTGAAATACTTCGGCTTGTATGTAGACGCTTCTCAGAATCCGCTGTTTGCCGAAGAAGAAGCTATCAAAAACGATACACTGAATCCTTTGATTGCTTGCTATGCTGCTTTGGCTGCCAACTCACTTGACGACAAAGCTGCTGTTATCAAATATGCTACAATCGGTAAGACACACAAGGAAGAAGGCTACCGCGCATTGATGTGCTTGGCTGAGGCATACGGAAAAGGCGAACAGACAGACTCTGTAAAATGGCTGGAGGCTATCAAGGAAGGTGCAGAAAAATTCCCGACTCAGGAATACTTCATTGGTAACCTGATGGATTATTACATCCAAAAAGGACAGGTTGACGTAGCGTTGAACGAAATCGACCAAATCCTGGCAAAGAACGAAACTCCGTATTTCCTGTACGTGAAAGGTGTGTTGCAATATGAAAAGAAAGATTATGAAAATGCAATCGCTACTTTCAATTCGCTCATTGCAAAGAACGACGGGTTCGTAGGCGAAGCTTACTCGCAAATCGGTAACTGCTATTTCTTCCCGGCACAGGAATTGGTAGAAGAAAACAGCAAGATTTCGATGGATGATCCCAAATATGCTACCAATGAAGCCAAAATCAAGGAATTGTATGAAAAAGCAGCTCCTAACTATGAAAAGGCAAAAGAATTGAAACCGGACAACAAACAACTTTGGGGACAATTCTTACTGAATATCTATTGGAAGCTGAACAAGGCTGAATATGATGCTTTGGAAAAAGAATTGGCTCAATAATCTTTAGCACATAAAAAGTAAGAAAATGCTTGAGTCCTATAAAAAAGGATTCAGGCATTTTCTTTTATATTATATCTGCATTATCTTTGCCGATACGCGTTAGCTTAACTTCTTTCTGGATTCAGTATATTTAAAAACAATAATCGCGATTATGTTTAATTGGGTTTATAAGATAATAAACACCCGCCCTATCAAATGTAATTTTCTCTTACTATTCAAGATTTTCTTGATAATTTCCACAATGTTTCCGGATACTTACAAAGAAATGAGCGTAGAAGATTGCGGCATGATTTCTCCTGTCTTGCATCTTCTACGCTTATTCACTACGCTACTGTTACGGCAGTCCCGCTTGCAGTCACCATCAGCATTGATCCGTTTACCGTTTCATAGTCTAAGTCAACTCCGATAACGGCATTGGCACCCATAGCCTGAGCTTGTTCCTGCATTTCACGCAAAGCTGTATCTTTGGCTTCACGCAAAACTTTCTCATACGAACCGCTACGCCCTCCTACAATATCGCGGATACTGGCAAAAAGGTCGCGGAATACGTTAGCGCCGATAATGGTTTCACCTGAAACGATGCCGTAATAACGGGTAATGTGCTTACCCTCTATCACGTTGGTTGTTGTCAATAACATAAAGTTCTGTTTATTTAATAATTAAAAGTGGCGTATTCGAGTGGAACAGCATTTTGCGGGCTATACTTGGATTAAACAGGCGGGCGAAAATGTTCCGCTTGTAATTGGATGTACAGATAACGTCAATCTGGTTCTCTTGTACAAACTGGTCCAGATTTTTCAGCAAATGCTCTTCTTCTACGGTCATGTAATTAAATTCGATACCTGGATATTGTTGCTTGAAATATTCTTTGATGCCTGCCAGCGTTATCTCGTTCCACGTACGTTTTTCCTCGTGCGAATTGATGTGGATAAAGGTTATTTCAAAGTGATTTTCCTTGAAAGTCTTAATCAACGAGTCGAAAGCAATCAAATCGCGCTGGTCGAAACTGGTAAACAAGGCTACCCGCTGAATGTCTTCTATCGATTTGGCAGGAGCCTGTTCCGGAATGGCATAGACGAAAGTAGGACTCCGTTCGATAACCTCGGCTGTCACGCTTCCTATCAGTTCCAAGTCTTTCTGGTGTTCGCCGCGTGTACCCATTACAATGATAAGTGGTTTCTCACGGCGTGCATAGCTCAGAATTTCTTCTTCTGGAATGCCTTCACGCAGCTCACAGGTATATTTTACTTCCGGATAAACTTTCTCCTCTATTTTCTTGTCTATCGCCTGTTTCAACTCGTTCAACTGTTTATGCACGTTTTCGAGCATGCTTTTTACGGTTGGGACATTTTCTATAGACGGAACATTGAAATGATCAGTAGCATACTGCAGGCTCGGCATATAAATCGGCGTGAAATGTACATGCAGCAAAGTAACTTCGGCATGCATCCTCGCTGCCAGCAAGAAGCCGAAATCGCAGGCTTTCAGTGAATAATCGGAAAAATCTACCGGAATCAAGACTTGCGGTGTACCCGAAGGTTTGGGCGATTCTTCATGCAAGACTTCAGCTGACAACCACGAAGAACTTTCGATAATCTTCAATGCTTGAGGTAAATCACTTTCTTTGATACGTACTCTTACACCTGCTGATATAACCGGCTGAATCTGATTGACATTATGAATATACGATTCAATCCCTTCATTTTCGAGTACCGACTGAAGGATTTGAGCTTTCGAGTACGTCAGAATAGCTAAGGTAATAAGTTTATCTTCCATAACTCAAGATGTAAAGGGTTTATAAAAAAACTAACCACAGACTACACAGATTAGTGAAATGAAAAATCTGTATAATCTGTGGCGAAAAATATCAGGCATTTTGCTGTTCTCTTAAAATAGCAAGAGCCTTATCGAGAACGGTCGTATCATCCAGCATAACCAATCCTCCATCCGGTCCCGGTTCTAAATGGATTCCGACACTCTTACCATCCTTAAAATTATGTCCTCCAAAGAAATTGCGCACCGTTTCTACACTTAAATCCAATTCGTCTGCAATACGGTGCATACTCCCGCTTGGGAGCGAATCCTTGATTTTACGCAGTTCGTTAAAGGTTATTGTTCTGTTCATAGTAGTCAAATTTTTAAAGTTAGACAATTCATTTTGTTAAATTCCGATATAAATATAATGAAATAATATGAAACAGCAAACAAAATCTCCTGTTTTTTTAAGGAAAGAGGCGTGTTTTATCAGAATTGTCAGAAATGCAAGGATTTGGATACAATCATGCCTGCCACAAGAATGTAAAGGCAGGTAACCAACAGGATGGTATAGAACGCATGGATATCATCCACTTCGAAACCGGTAGAGGTGTATTGACCGGAGATGTAGTTAGGACACTCGAAGTATTTTCGGGCAATGAAACGGTAAAGCCGATAGACCAGACAGGCAATGATACATCCGGCGATGGCACCGCATAGCACATCTCCCGGATAATGTACGCCTAAATACATGCGGGAATAAGACGGAATGACTGCCCAAAGAAACATCACGCACGTCAGCCAGCGGTCACGAATCAATAACGATATAAATGTGGCAAAAGCGAATGTGTTGGCTGCATGACTGGACATGAAGCCGTATAGTCCGCCACGATACCCGTTGACGACATCCACCAGATACATCAGCTCTGGATCGCGTGCCGGACGAAACCGCTGGAAATAAGGTTTGCACAAGCCCGAGGCAAACTGGTCGGCAAGGGTAATGACCAAAGCTATCATGACCACGATAAGTAAAGCATGCGGTAGTTTGGTGTTTTTAAACAGGATATACAGCAACATAACTCCTGCCAACAGCCAGGTTTTCGTGTCCGAGACCATCCACATCACCCCGTCCCAGAAAAGAGAATCACTTCCGTTCAATGTCAGAAGCAACTGTTGGTCAGTTTCGATAAGTTGTTGTATATCCATTTTGAACTACCTCCCTTTATTATATCACTTCGATGGCGGATGTAGGAAGCCAGCCTTCTTTTCCGTCTTCCAGGCGTATTTCTTTCCATCCTTTCATCGAATTATCCTTAATGTAGATTTTGGTTCCTTCGTGTAGCACGAACAGGTCAGTCCCGCTTTCATTCGGCGTGCTTTTGACGGTTATTGTCGGATCCATCACTACAGCAGCCTTCCGCTCAACGACCTTATCTTTCTGCTTGCTTGCAAAAACATTCGAGCATACACACACGACAAGGAAAACCACAGCGGCGGTAAAACCGATTTTCTTCAATGCCAACCGATTGCCGAAAATATACAAAGCCAAACCGGCAAGCAAGAGCAGGAAAGTAACGATACCAGTAGTCCCCCACTCTTTTTCGCTCATACTGTCGGTCAAAGCATTTATCCATCTTACGATAAACACTTCACTGGCAGGCGTCACCTGGTCGATTGTTTTGCTGCGTGCCAAATCCAGATTGAAGCGGATGTCCGCATCGCCCGGCTTCAGCAGCAAAGCCCGTTCATAGTTGAGCACGGCCTTGGCTATGTTTTTCGTCTTATAGTAACTGTTACCCAAGTTATAATAGAGTGCAGCTGATTCCCCTTCGGTAGCCAACACTTCTTCGTATATCTTGATTGCGTCCTCGAATTTGTTTTCCTGATAAGCCTTATCTCCTTCTGCCTTGGTAGCAGCGACAGCCATTTGCATGATGCCTATCAGAAAGACGAACAGAATAGACAATTTTTTCATATTCAGTTTCTCCTTATTATATTAATTTTGATACTGTTTTCCATCTTGCCGATAGCGTCTACTGAAGCGGCATATACCTTATCCATGGCTTCGTTTTCGTCTCCCGGAGCATAACGGGCGAATTCGCACTCGTTCAAGGCATTGATGAAAGTCTTTGTCACGTCTTCGGGCACACCGTGGCGTGTCAGTTCGGCTTCGATGTTATCTTTCGACAATTGCGATACCGGAATGCTCAGCTTATCGCTGATGTATCCCCACAAAGCCTTCAGCACTTCATCGTAGAATTCGTTTTTCTTGTTTTCCGCCAGCAGCTTGCCTGCCAGTTTCATCCGCTTGGTCGCTACCTTATTGGCTTTCTTTGTCTTTACTTTGGCGACATTCGCATTCTCGGCAGCCTGCTTGCGGAAGAAAATAACCAGTGCCACAAATACGATAAACGGAATGATATATCCCACCCAATAGCCTGTTGTGCCGAAGAACACTTCACCTTTGGGCTTGAGCTTGGTATCTCCCAATTTAATGAAACGGACATCCTTGCCCAAAACTTTCACATCTTCCTTGTTTGTGAAATCAGCTATCACCTGGTCGGCATTACCTTTTCCTTTAGCTACTTTCAGGTCGTATGCCTCAGTCTTCAATGTTTTATACGATTGGCTCTTCAAATCGAAATAAGTAAATTCTACCGGCGGAATGCTGAAGTTGCCTGCATGACGCGGTATAGCCAGATATTCAATCGTCTGTGTTCCCGATACCCCGGCATGCGATACATCAAAATTATTGGTTACTTTCGGGTCGTACACCTCGAAGTCTTCAGGGAACTTCACTTCCGGACTGGTTATAAGCTTCATATTGCCCGAACCTTTGATGGTAAGCTTGATGGTTACTGCATCATTGGTTTTCACTTCTTTTGCATTGATGGAAGAAGACATCGTAAAGTCCCCCACTCCGCCCGAGAAGTTTTCAGGCTTGGCAGGCAAGGGTTTTACGTTGATAGTGACTTTCGGAGCTACAATCTTCTTTCTCACTTCGATGTATCCGCCTCCATTGAAGAAAGCGTCAAACGGATCATCCGAAATGGTCTGTTGCGCTACGATACCCTCGAAGCTGACCGAAGGAATCTCCAGCTTGCCTGTCTGCTGCGGGAACAAGACATACTGACGCCAGATAATCGTGTTGTAATTGCGTCCCTTATAGTGCTCCATCGAGTATTGTTTCTGTTGGGGCAACTGGATTTCCTGCATCTGAAACCCTTTCATGTCGGGCATGTCTTCCCTCAACTGGCGAAGATTGACGGCTGTATAGACCTTATATGTCAACAGAATGGCTTCCTGCTCATAAACGTTTGTCTTCGATGCCGTAGCCGTAATAAACAAGTCATCATTGGAAATCTTGCTTCCCGCTACTTGTCCGCGCGATGAAGACGCGTTGCTGTTTCCTTGCCCTCCTTGTGCATTATTCGCCGATTGGTCGGGCGGAAGCACTTTGATAGTCAGTGAATTCGAAAATATCTTTTCTCCATCTACCTCTATACTGGCTGCCGGAACGGTGTATGTTCCCTCCTTGCCTGCCATCAGTATGTAGGTATAAGTGATGGAACTGCTTGAAGATACCTTGCCATTAATGATTTGTGTACTGCTTTGTTGCGATCGGCTGGGTCCCATCAGCACATCAAATCCTTTGATGGAGGGAGCCAGAAAATCTTTCACCTTCTGTGTGTTGACTGTAAAAGTCAGCCGGAACTGGTCGCCGCTTACCACGACATCGGGTGCATCGGCTGTAAGCGTAACTCCGTCTTTTGCCCGCATCGGCAAAATGGCTGCGATTAACAGTAGAAAGAAAATAAGTCTTCTCATCATGTATTTCTGTTTTATTATTCACTTGTTGTAAGTTGACAAAGCTTTCAAAATGCCTTTACAGGGCAAATCTGAGCCGCCTTGTCAGCAGAATCACCAGTCCTTCTCCAGTTTTTTCCCTTCCACACGGACTCCTTTCTTAACTTTGTCCTGTACGTTCTTCTCGTCCTGCATGGCAGCACGCAACAATTGTTCTGCATTTTCTTTCGACATCTGATTTTGCTGTTGCTGTTGTTGTTGCTGGTTTTGTTGCTGTTGTTGGTCCTTCTTCTGCTGGTCTTGCTGTTCCTTGTTCTGTTCTTTTTCGTCCTGCTTCTGATCTTGCTTCTGCTGCTGGTCCTGATTCTGTTGCTGCTGTTGTTGGTCTTTCAGTTGCTTTTGTGCCAAAGCCAGATTATAACGGGTTTCGTTATCTTTCGGATTGTTGCGCAATGCTTCCTTATAAGCCTCGATGCATTGCGGCAATTGTTTTGACGATTGCAGGATGACTCCCATGTTATGATAGATTTGCGCCAGCTTCATTTTGTCTTTTTCCACGTGACGCGCAGCTTCATATTGCTCCATGGCTTCCTTGGCTTTCTGCTGCATCAGCAGCGAGTTACCCAAATTATACATGGCATCGGTCGATTTAGGTTCCAGTTCCAACGCTTTGCGATAGTCGACTTCCGCTTTCACGTAAGTGCTGTCTTTATACAGCTTGTTTCCGCTCCGCAAATAGTCCCTTTCGCTTTTCTGCCCGTATGCCGTTGCCGAGACAAGCGCCATGCCGAGCAATATCATTGTTCCTTTCCGTCCCATAATTAGTCTTGTTTAAAGAGTTTCACATTCTTGAAGAGCGGGTTTTTCCGTTCCAGCAACATCAGGTCGGCTGCAAGCAAAATCAATGCCAGCCATGCCAGCACCTGAAACTGTTCGTCGAATTCGGTAAATACCTGTGTCTCGACATCCGCTTTTGCCAGCTTGTTGATTTCCGCGTTCAAGGCACGTTCAGCATTGTTCGTATTGTCCACACGCACATACATCCCGTTTCCTGCCTTAGCTATCTCCTGACACATCTGTTCGTTCAAGCGCGTAATAATGACATTGCCGTCTTTATCACGGCGGTATTCATTGTTGTTGCCGGTAGGTATCGGTGCACCGTCAGGCGAACCTACTCCTAATACGAAAACCCGTATGCCTTGCTTGGCAGCCTGCTGTGCTGCTTCCAGCGCTCCTCCTTCATGGTTTTCGCCGTCGGTTATCAATACAATGGCACGGCCTACACCTTCGTTGGGTGTAAAACTTTTCAATGCAAGGTCGATAGCACCACGGATATCCGTACCTTGCGTTGAGATGAGCGAAGGTGAAATGGTTTCCAGAAACATCTTGGCTGAGATATAATCGCTGGTGATAGGCAATTGTGTGAAAGCTTCACCGGCAAAAACTATCATGGCCACCTTATCGTTGTTGAAAGTCTCTACCAGGCGTGAAATGAGTTTCTTTGATTTTTCCAACCGGCTGGGAGTTACATCCTCCGCCAACATCGAGTTCGAAATATCAAGCGCCACTACAGTTTCCACACCCTGACGCTTCACGGTTTCCATCTTCGAACCGAACTGCGGACGTGCCAGCATAAATATAACCATTGTCAATGCTGCAAATACCAGCCAGAATTTCACATCCGGGCGATATTTCGATACCGTAGGCATCAGATGTGCCAATAATGCCGGATCGCCGTATTGACGAATCTTTTTCCGGCGACGCCAGTTGGAATACAGGTACAACGCGACCAGTACCGGCAATACGAACAGTAGATATAAATAGATTGGTTCTCCAAATCGAAACATAGCTTTTCTTTTTTAAGGTATTTTCTTTAATACGGTATTACGTAAAACGAGTTCGAGCAAGATGCAGAGGAAGGCTGCCAGCGCAAACGGCAGATAGGCTTCCTCACGTTTACTGAATTCTTTTACGTTCAGTTTGGTTTTCTCCAGCTTGTCAATTTCGTGATAAACTTCTTCCAATTTCGAATTGCTGGTCGCGCGGAAATAATTCCCGTTGGTCGTGCCGGCAATCTGAATCAAAGTCTGCTCATCTATTTCTACCGGAACATTTACGTACTGGATACCCGCATAAGTAGGCATCGGATAGGGTGCAGTCCCGTTTGTTCCCACACCGATTGTGTATACACGGATGCCGAACTGCTTGGCTATCTCGGCCGCCGTAAGCGGCGAGATGTCTCCCCGGTTGTTGCTGCCGTCGGTCAGCAGGATAATCACTTTCGATTTTGCCTTGCTGTCCTTCAGGCGGCTGATGGCGTTCGCCAGTCCCATACCGATGGCTGTACCGTCCTCGATTAATCCACGCTGCGCGATATCCCCTTTGATGCTATAGAAAAGATTCAGCAATACGGCATGGTCTATCGTCAGCGGACATTGCGTGAAAGCCTCTCCGGCAAAGATGGTCAGACCGATATTGTCGTTCGGTCTTCCGTTGATGAATTCGGCGGCTACCTTCTTTGCGGCTTCCAGGCGGTTGGGCTTCAAGTCCTCGGCAAGCATACTGGTCGAAACGTCCACTGCCAGCATGATGTCGATGCCTTCTATCTCCGTATTCTGCCAATTGTCTGTTGTTTGCGGACGTGCCAATACCAACACAATCATGACAAACGCACCTATGCGCAACAAAAAAGGAGCGTGGAGCAAATACAGCTTCCAGCTTCGGGGAGCATGCATATACATACGGGTCGTCGAGACCTGTATGGTAGGTTCTGTTTTCTTTCTGCGCATGAAGTACCATACAATATAAGGTATCAGCAACAGCAGCAAAAACAGATATTCAATATTTGCAAAAATCATAGTTCCTTCGGTTTAATTGGTTAGAAAAACAAATCTATGATGTTCCGCACGACGAGATATACGCATATCACAGCTCCGATACTTACCACTGCAATGCTGCATATAAGTGCGATACGTCCTTGTTTCGACCGTTTTTCTTCTACACGGATTTCTGTCGGTTCTTTTTTCGCGTTCGGGTCTTCTTCTACTTTGGTCTGATTGATGAAGTCGATGGCATTTACCAGATTCATGTCGTTCTCGTTCATCAACGGCGCATGTTTGGCAAACTTCACCAGGTCGGCTGTCTCGAACAGCAGTTTCAGGTCGTCGATAGACTGTTGGTCTTTTTCCTGCAACAGGTGTTCGATGATTTCGGTAGAAGTCATCTCCATCGCATTGAATCCGAATCGGTCCTTGATATACGTACGGATAGCCTCTGTCAGTTCCGTATAATACAGTTTCGGGTCTTCACGCTGAACCTGTTTATCAGCCTTTATCTCCTCGATTTTCTTCATTGCCACCTGGTGAGGCGGAAGCTTAGGCTCAATCTTGATAATCTTGATGATAGGCTTGTTGTCGCGGTAACGGATAACCAGGAATACCGCCAATGCTCCCAATATCAGCATCAAAATGGCTGCATAAACCAAAGGTGCGACATCGTCCCACGTAATAGGCACTTCACGAATATCCTTAGGTCCAAAGAACTGGTCGGGATGCAACGTGTCTACCGGAATCGAATAGACTTTCAGAGCCAGAGCTTTCGAAAGATAAGGCTTTCCGTCTACCTTAACCTCGAAAGGAGGCAAATAATACAAAGCCGAATCAAACGAAGTGACTGTATATTCCTGCGAGATTAACCACCGCTTGTCTTCGTTCAGCAATTGAGTATCCGGCTTGGCTACATCCAGCACCTCTACTCCCGCCACCAGTGTATCCCGCAGCAAAGGGAGCTGCAGCTTCTGGTTGGCGTTCATGCTGACTTGAAGTTTGATTTTCGCCTGCTCGCCGATAAGCAGTTGCAAGGAGTCGATGGTAGCGTCCACCGTCACTTGTGCATCAGCTTTCGGGACAGCAAGAAACCACCAAGCCAACATACAGCCCAATGTCTTCAGCAGCCTTTTGCCATATATATATAATAAGGTGTATTTCTTCATCTCTTTTCTCAATTTCGTTTTGCAAATAAGTTCAGCAATGCTTTCACATAATCCTGGTCCGTGCGTACCGATACCGCGTCGACATTGCTGTGTGTAAAGATATCGTTCAGCTTCTGCTGGCGCTCTGCCCACCAGGCATGATGCGCGTTCCGCAAAGTTTTCGATGACGTATCTATCCACTGTTCGTGCCCTGTTTCGGCATCGCGTACCTTCATCAAGCCTACGTCGGGCAGCTCTTCCATACGCCGGTCGTACACTTGCAAGGCCACCACATCATGCTTGCGGTTGGCTATGGTCAACGCATTCTGATAGTCGTGGTCGTCGATAAAGTCACTCAGCATGAATGCCGTACAACGCTTCTTCAATACATTGGTCAGGTATTCGATGGCACACTGTATGTCAGTACGTTTGCTTGTCGGCTGGAAGTCGAGCAGTTCACGGATGATGTAAAGGATATGTTTGCGCCCTTTCTTGGGCGGAATGAATTTCTCAATGCGGTCGGAAAAAAAGATAACGCCGATTTTATCGTTATTCTGAATGGCCGAGAATGCCACCGTAGCGGCAATTTCGGTCACCATATCTTTCTTCATCTGGTGCACTGTACCGAAATCCAGGCTGTTCGAAACATCTACCAGCAGCATGACAGTCAGCTCACGTTCTTCCTCGAATACCTTGACGAATGGCTTGTCGAAGCGGGCAGTCACGTTCCAGTCTATATCACGCACATCATCGCCAAATTGATACTCGCGCACCTCCGAGAAAGCCATACCCCTGCCCTTAAAGGCCGAATGGTATTGCCCGGCAAAGATATTGCTCGACAATCCGCGGGTCTTGATTTCAATCTGACGCACCCGTTTTAACAATTCACTTGTTTCCATCTGTTCCTACTTTATTGTATCCGTCACAGACAGACACCGATTCATCTGCAATCCGTGCCTGCCTGTGACGTTTTTTTCATTTTGTCCGTTTATTCTCCTGAACACAGTCTGTACGGCAAACCGCGTGGCTTGCCCTACCGTTTTCCTGTTAGGGCACTTCTACCTTGTTCAGAATCTTGCTTACGATTTCGTCCGAAGTGACGTTGGTCGCTTCAGCCTCGTAAGTCAGACCGATACGGTGACGCAATACATCGTGTGCGACGGCACGTACATCTTCGGGAATAACGTATCCGCGGCGTTTGATAAACGCGTAGCTGCGGGCTGCCAAAGCCAGATTGATGGATGCACGCGGAGAGCCGCCGAAGCCAATCAATCCCTTCAGGTCCTTCAAGTCATATTTTTCCGGATAACGGGTAGCGAATACGATATCGGCGATATACTGTTCGATTTTTTCGTCCAAATATACCTGATGCACTACGCGACGAGCCTCGATGATGTCTTCTGCCTTCAGAATCGGGCGAATCTGAATCTTTTCGCCTGAAATGTTCTGGCGGATGATTTTCTTTTCCTCTTCCAGTTTCGGATAATCGATAATCACTTTCAGCATAAAACGGTCGACCTGCGCTTCCGGAAGCGGATAGGTTCCTTCCTGCTCTATCGGGTTCTGGGTTGCCATGACGAGGAAAGGCGACGGCAAATCGAAGGTCTCTTTACCCAATGTCACCTGGCGTTCCTGCATCGCTTCCAGCAAAGCGCTCTGCACTTTTGCCGGGGCACGGTTGATTTCATCAGCCAAGATGAAGTTGGCGAAGATAGGTCCTTTATTGGTTACGAAGCGCTCGTCTTTCTGACTGTATATCATGGTACCGAGAATATCGGCAGGCAATAAGTCCGGAGTAAACTGGACACGGCTGTATTTAGAGTCAATCAGCGATGCAAGAGTCTTGATAGCCAAGGTCTTTGCCAAACCAGGCACACCTTCCAACAGGATGTGTCCGTCCGACAACAAACCAATCAATAACGATTCTACCAAATGTTTCTGTCCTACAATCACCTGGTCCATACCAGCCATCAGGTTAGTTACAAACGCACTTTCGCGTTCTATTCGTTCATTCAACGCACGAATATCAATAGCTTCAGCCATAGTTTTCTGTTATTTTTTATGTTTTTAGTATTCTATTTTTCCATACGCAACCTGCGTATTTTTAATCGGTTTCAAAAGTACGGCATTATATTAACAGCTACAACTAATTTTTATTAAAAAAAGTAGCTGCCGCTTCCTATTTAAATCTTATTGGACTAAAGTTTTTTAAAATAACCCGTCGGCTATTTTCTCGGCTCCAGCTTTGGGATGCGTATGAGGGTGCCTACCGGAATATCATTGGCATCTTTAAGTACATCGCGGTTATGCCGTGCCAGGTAAGGCCACAGGTTTTTATTCCCATAAAAGCGTTGTGCCAGACGTGCCAGACTTTCGCCTCTGCGCAAGGTATGCGTGGTAAGCGTGCCTGCAATAGTATATCGTATGGTGTCCGACAGATAAACCGGCGGAGTTCTTTGGGAAGACTTGTCCGTGCTCTGACCCGAAAGGGCAGGCAACACGATAGGTTCATGCTTGGCAGGAGGAGCAACCGTATCAGTCCGCACAGCAGGAAGCTGTCCGCCTGGCTGGCTGGCTTTTTCCTCGGTCAAAGTCCGGACAACCGATTCGGGTATATATTGCCTGCCCGACAACATGACCCATACAATCACTCCGCCAATCAATATGCCAATCAACAGCATGGAAGCTATGAAACACCACGGCAGGCGGTACTTTCTTCTACCGGTATCTTCTTCTGCATTTGTTCCCACAGGCAGAGGTGCCGGTGCCGGCTTTTCTTCTGCTGGCGACTCTGCTTCTTGCAGCGTCTGGACAAGTTGAAATTCCTGGTCGGGTACAGCAACATCTTGAGCCGCATCATCACCGGAAGTAAGTGTTTCCGTTTCTTCCACCATGTCGTCGAAATGGGTAGACTCGTTCAAAAGCACGGTCTCAAAATGGCTGAAAGGTCTATTTACCCCGTCACGCATGGAAGCATCGGGCGTAAACGAAATACGCGAGTGACTTTGTATCTCTATCCGTTCGCCCGAATTGACATCCACTCCTTCGCGTGCATCGACATCAATCAGTTTAAACGTACCCAAGCCTTTTACCTTTACATACTTGTCGGCAGCCAAGGCTTCTTCCACCAAGGCAAAAAAAGTACGGACAAATGCATCGGCATCTGCCTGTTCCATCTGATGGCGTTTTGCCAGCAACTCGCTTAACTCCTGTAAGGTCAGTTTTTCATTCATCAGCCAACGGAACGCTTTTAAATTTTTCCTTCAATGCCGCAGCCGGCTTGAAGGAAAGAATAAGTTTAGGAGGAACCAGGAAACGTTGTTTGGATACCGGATTGACCACAATCCTTTCCAGCTTTTTCTTCACTTCGAACGTGCCGAAGCCGGCAAAAACACATGATTTGCCTTCCTGAAGCTGCTCGCCCATGATGTCTACCATCGAAGCAATGAGCTGGGCAGCATCTTTATTGGTATATCCCAACCGACGGGAAAGTTCTCCTGTAAGTTCCTTGTTGTTCATACTATTATTTTTTTCGCATAAAGTTGGAGTCGGTGTAACTAATTCACTAACTCAGCATACAAATCAAAATCGTCGGCATCATACACCTTCACCCGATGGAAGGAACCTGTATGCAATATCTTGCCTTCGCTTTTCACCAACACTTCGGGGTCTACTTCGGGAGAGTCGAACTCGGTACGCCCGATGTAATACTCGCCTTCTTTGCGGTCGATGATAATCTGGAACTCCTTGCCTATCTTGGCATGACACAACTCGCCTGATATCTCCTGCTGGATTTCCATCAGCTCATCCAGACGCTGTTGCTTCACTTCTTCCGGGACATCATCTTTATAATGCTTTGCCGAATATGTGCCTTCTTCTTCCGAATAGGCAAAGGCACCCATGCGGTCGAAACGGGCATAACGCACAAACTCTTTCAGTTCTTCGAAATCCTGTTCGGTCTCGCCGGGAAATCCCACCATCAGCGTCGTGCGCAGACAGATGCCCGGCACTTCCTTGCGGAACTGTTCTACCAGGGCGTATGTTTCTTCCTTCGTCACATGACGCCGCATCCGCTGCAACATATTGTCGCTGACGTGCTGCAAGGCAATATCCATGTACTTGCACACATTGTCGTGTTCGCGCATCACGCGGAATAAGTCTTGAGGGAAACGGGCAGGATAAGCGTAATGCAGACGAATCCACTTTACGCCTGGTATGTCAGCCATGCGTTCTATCAGTTCAGGCAACATCTGCTTCTTGTAGAGGTCTACGCCGTAATAAGTCAGCTCTTGCGCTATTACCTGAAATTCTTTCACGCCTTGCGACACCAGCAGACGGACTTCGTCAAGAATCTCCTCCATCGGACGCGACTGATGTTTGCCTGTAATGATGGGAATGGCGCAGTACGCGCACTTACGGTCACAGCCTTCCGAAATCTTCAGATAAGCATAATGCTTGGGGGTAGTCAGGCAACGTTCGATAGCCAGGTCCGGATGATAAGCCTTGCCCAAATCGGCCAGCAACTCATCCCAGTTGAATTTCCCGTAGAACTTGTCTACCTGTGGAATCTCTGCTTCAAGGTCGTGCAGGTAACGTTCGGACAAACAGCCCATTACGTATAGCTTTTTCAGCCGTCCTTCTTCTTTAGCCTGGCAAAATTCCAGAATCATGTTGATGGATTCTTCCTTGGCATCGCCGATGAATCCGCATGTATTGATAACGGCGATTTCCCCGTGCGGGTGTTCGCTGTCGTGGGTCACTTTATAACCGTTTGCCTCAAGCTGCTTCATCAACTTTTCCGAGTCAACCAGGTTTTTCGAGCAGCCCAAGGTAATAATGTCAATTGTATTTTTTCTCATTTATCCGTTGTTCCAAACAGTGAATCTACAAATTCGCGGCGGCGGAAAATCTGCAAGTCTTCCATGCCTTCGCCCAGTCCGATATATTTGACAGGAATCTTGAACTGATCGGAGATGCCGATGACAACGCCTCCCTTGGCAGTTCCGTCCAGCTTGGTAATGGCCATCGCGTTGACTTCGGTAGCCAGCGTGAACTGCTTGGCTTGCTCGAAAGCGTTCTGTCCGGTAGAACCGTCAAGAACCAGCAACACTTCGTGAGGAGCGTCTGGCACCACTTTCTTCATGACGTTCTTGATTTTCGTCAGCTCGTTCATCAGACCGATTTTGTTATGCAAGCGTCCGGCCGTATCGATGATGACCACATCCGCATGATTGGCAACCGCCGAACTTAATGTGTCAAAAGCCACCGAAGCCGGATCGGAACCCATCTTCTGTTTTACTACAGGCACTCCTACCCGCTCTCCCCATATCACAAGCTGTTCTACAGCAGCGGCACGGAAGGTATCGGCTGCCCCCAGGTAAACCGATTTGCCCGCTTTCTTAAACTGATAAGCCAGTTTGCCGATAGTCGTGGTCTTGCCCACTCCGTTTACCCCTACTACCATAATGACGTAAGGCGTCTTTTCTGTCGGGATATCAAAGTCGTCGGCATCTACGCTGTTGTTTTCTGTCAGCAAGGACGCTATTTCTTCACGCAAAATGTTGTTCAGTTCTTCCGTATTGATATACTTGTCCTGTGCCACCCGTTTTTCAATGCGTTTGATGATTTTCAGTGTCGTTTCCACACCTACATCCGAGGTAATCAGCACCTCTTCCAGATTATCCAACACTTCGTCATCCACCTTCGATTTACCGGCTACGGCACGGGCAATCTTGCTGAATACGCTTTGCTTGGTTTTCGACAACCCTTTATCCAACGTTTCTTTCTTTTCCTTCGAGAAAAAACTAAAAATTCCCATACAATATATATCTTTATGTTATCTGCAATTATAAAAAAGCCCTTTCCACACCTTTCCTGACGGATCCGACGCAGATTTTCGGTCTTCTTCTCTTTGCAAAGATACGGATTTTCTCTCAATTAAACGAGAAAAGCAATAAAATAGCAAGACAAATGGAGAAATCAGCTGCAACAATATCATTCCAGCTATTATACCAATACTTAAAAAGTCAAGAAATTAATAGCAGTTTTATGGATACTTTAAGACAACACATCCACAATCGACATACACAAAAAGACAATCTACAGTGGTTTTCGAAAATCTGATTAAAGCTTAAAACGGGGAGCGGAACAACTCTCCCCGAATAAAGATTTAGATTTTAATCTTCTTGTGTCACCTCAACCTGAGGCAAGGTGATGGAATCGGCGACCTGCTGCCAATAGGCACGCACGTCTTTCCAGTGATAGTAAGGCGCATAATCTGTCGATACGGGCAATGTCACTTCACGCTCGTTGAGCAGGAGTTTCACCAGGATGTCATCGTTGCCCGGCTTGCGGAAGAACACAAGCTGCACATTGCCACACATCGGAATGATGCGGTACGTGCGGTATGTATCGGCTATCCGCTGCCAGTCGGCTGTAGACATCGACAAACGGTCGCAACCCATCAGTACAGCCAACGGCGCCAGGTTGGTATCGTGTCCGTAACGCAGAGTAACGCATTTTTGCCGTGAGGCAATAACCGTATCTGCCGTCTCGATGAAATTACGGAGCAAATTACGCTCCAACTTATACATGCAAGCATCGCTCAGGGGAGAGGCTCCTTTCTCGTAATACCACTCGAAGTTGTTGCGCTGCCACAGGTCGTAACGCTCATCGGCGGTAAAAAGAAAGGCAAGGTCAGGCTGGCTGTAGCTGCTCTGGCTGATGCCGTCCAGTTCGAAGAGGTCCATCATCAATCCCGCAGGGTCTTTCACCGCATCGGGACGGGTGAAGAGCTGCTTCATCAGGCGGGCAGGATGTACATACACACTGTCGGCGGCACGATATACCGAATCCATATTCGCCAAGTGGACTGCCTCGTAAGGCTCGTTCTTATACTTTATATAATACAGGTCGTGGTTGCTCGCATCGTTGGTGATGTTCAACTTCGGGTTCAGGCCTTTCAGCTCTACGCACCCTGCGGTCATCGAGAGGAAAGCGCGGGTTTTGTAAGTAGAACGGGCATCGACGTGGACACCATCGGCAAACACTTCGGGATAACGGTTGAACATTCGGCGCACCAGGTCGCGATGCTGTTGCGCACCCTTTGGCGTCAGTTCGCCGTAATGTCCCTCGGCTTCTTTCGCCAGGCTCTCTACTACCTTCAGCGCACGCTTGCCGTCTGCGGTCAATATGCCTTGCTTCTCCGCGTCACGGAGGATGGTCAAAGGCTTGTCGTACTTCTTCTGTTTGGTGAGGTAACGCGAGCCGTGGCGGGCAAAAACAGAGATGTAGAAAGGTTCGTAACCTTCGGGAACAGGAGTCAGCTCGACATCGGGAGCCTGATACGCATAATACTTTCCTGCCGCCAGTTCCGGATTGCGGCGGATTTCGTCTCTCGCGCTCTGCGCCGACACTACCAGTGAGGCGCAAAACAAGGGAACGAGCAAAAACAATCTTTTCATCGTCATTCAAACTAATCGAAACGCAGATAGACACAAATAGCCCCAGATTATTCACTTACCGTCCAAGAGGATAAAAGGACACACAAGAACATAATTTATTTACTATCCAATAATCTGCGAAAATCCGCGTGAATCTGCGTTTCAAAAAAGTCTGTGTATCCCTCAATCCCCTGTGATGAAAAACGGACGTAAAAGTAAAGATTCCTCTCTACATTTACGCCCGTAACATCCTTAAAAATACACGCCGCCACCCGAAATGAAACAGAAATGCAACACCGTTGTCACACTTATTGCGCGGGCATGCTCACTATCTCCTGCATGATGCGCACGGCGGTAGCCACGTCTTTCACGTCCTTGACCACCATGCTGCGCTTGCCGTTCTGCTCGCGCAAATTGCATTCGCGCGGATTGTGCGACATATAGCTGATGATTTTGCCGAAAGCCTCGCTCTGGTAGTAGGGGCTCTCCAGGTTGCTGACAAAGAAAAGGGTCATGCGCCCCAGCTTGAGGATGACTTTCTCGATGCCCATCCGTTTTGCCATCCGCCGCAAGGGCACGATGCGTATCAGTTCCTCGCCTTCGGGAGGTATCTTGCCGAAGCGGTCTACCAGTCTCGACTTGAATGCCTCTACATCCTTGTCCAGTTCCAGCTTATCCAGCTCGCGGTAAAGCAACATACGCTCGCTGCTGCTGGGGATATACTCGTTGGGGAAAAGCAGTTCGAGGTCGCTTTCTACCGTACATTCATCGACGAAGCCTTCGCCGCTCAGTTTTTCCTCGCCTGCCTTGATTTCGTCGGCATAGAGGTCGGCAAACTCTTCGTTCTTCAGTTCGGTCACCGCCTCCGCCAATATCTTCTGATAAGTCTCGTAGCCCAGGTCGGCTATGAACCCGCTCTGTTCGGCACCCAACATATTCCCGGCTCCACGGATATCGAGGTCTTGCATGGCGATATGAATGCCGCTCCCTAAGTCGCTGAAATTCTCAATGGCCTGCAGGCGGCGTTTGGCTTCGGGAGTCAATGTCGACAACGGAGGAGCCAGGAGATAACAGAAAGCCTTCTTGTTGCTCCGCCCTACCCGTCCGCGCATCTGGTGCAAGTCGCTCAAGCCGAAGTTCTGCGCCTGGTTGATGATGATGGTATTGGCATTCGGGATGTCAATACCGCTTTCGATAATGGTGGTGGCAAGCAACACATCGTAATCGTAGTTCACGAAATCGAAGATGATTTTCTCCAGCTCTTCGGGCTTCATCTGCCCGTGTCCTACGCATACGCTGCAATCGGGGATATTGCGCTCTATCATCGCTTTCAGCTCGGGCAGGTTCTGAATGCGGTTGTTCACGAAGAATACCTGCCCGTTGCGGCTCATCTCGAAATTGATGGCATCGGTGATGATTTCTTCGTTAAACGTATGCACCTCGGTCTGGATGGGATAACGGTTGGGAGGCGGAGTCTGGATAACCGACAGGTCGCGCGCTCCCATCAAGGAGAACTGCAACGTACGCGGAATCGGCGTAGCGGTCATCGTCAGCGTATCGACATTCACTTTCAGCTGGCGAAGCTTCTCTTTCACGCTTACGCCGAACTTCTGCTCCTCGTCGATAATCAGCAAGCCCAGGTCTTTAAACTTGACATTCTTCCCGATAATCTTATGGGTGCCTATCAAGATATCAATTTTCCCGTCCGCCAGTTCTTTCAGGATACGGCTGGTATCTTTTGCCGTACGGGCACGGCTCAGGTAGTCTACCTTGCAGGGCATCCCTTCCAAGCGTTTGCTGAAAGTCTGGTAATGCTGAAACGCCAGTACCGTAGTAGGCACCAGTACCGCTACCTGCTTGTTGTCGGTCACCGCCTTAAATGCTGCCCGAACCGCCACTTCCGTCTTTCCGAATCCTACATCGCCACACACCAGACGGTCCATCGGGCGGTCGCTTTCCATGTCGGCCTTCACCTCCTGTGTAGCTTTCAACTGGTCGGGCGTGTCTTCGTAAAGGAAGCTGGCTTCCAACTCGTGTTGCAGGAAACTGTCGGGACTGTACTTGAAACCCTTCTCCTGCTTGCGGAGCGAATAAAGCTTGATAAGGTCGCGGGCGATATCCTTTATCTTGGTCTTGGTGCGTTCCTTCATTTTCTCCCACGCGCCAGTGCCCAGCTTGCTGATACGGGGCTGTTCGCCTTCCTTTCCCTTGTATTTCGAGATTTTATGCAACGAGTGGATGGAGACAAACACCACATCATCGTTCTGATAAACCAGCTTGATGACCTCTTGCGTCGTATTGCCATTGGGGATGCGTACCAGTCCGGCAAACTTCCCGATGCCGTGGTCGATATGCACCACATAGTCGCCAGGCTCGAACTGGCTCAGTTCTTTCAACGAAAGTGCCACCTTGCCGCTGCGTGCCTTGTCGCTGCGCAGATTGTATTTATGGAAGCGGTCGAATATCTGATGGTCGGTAAAGATGCAGCACTTCAAGGTATGGTCGATAAAACCCTCATGCAAGGTGCGGTCGACCGGCACAAAGGAAATCTTGTCTCCCCGCTCCTGAAAGATGTCACGCAAACGGTCGGTCTGCTTCACGCTATCGGAACAGATATACAACTGATATCCCCGCTGCTGAAAATCGGTCAAGGTGCCCGACACCAAATCGAAGTTCTTATGGAAGATGGGCTGGATGGAAGTCTGGAAAGTCAGCTTGGCTTGCGGTGTTCCTACGGCTTTGTTGCCGAAATCAATCCGCCGGAACGCCAAAGCCTTTTCCAGGAAAGCAGGTCCGTCCACCAGTTTCTTCCGCAAGTCCTGCCAGTCGGTCTCCTCCCCTTCATACGCCTGTACCGCCTGAGGCGCAAACACCTCATCGTGTACAGCCTGAATACGCTCGCGCACCCACATCAGGTCTTTTACCCAAAGCACGCACGAAGCGGGAACAAACTCCAAGAGGCACACATCCCCGTCGGAAGCTTTCGAAAGTTCGGGCACGATGCTCACCGCCTCCCGTTTTTCTTTCGATAGCTGGGACTCGACCTCGAAGGTACGGATACTGTCTATCTCGTCTCCGAAAAAGTCGATGCGGAAAGGATATTCCGAAGCGAACGAATAAACATCGAGGATGCTTCCGCGCATCGCGAACTGCCCCGGCTCATACACATAATCCACGTGGTTGAAGCCATAGTCCACCAGTTCCTCGGTTATCTTGCCCGTATCAATATGCTGCCCTACGTTGAGAGTCAGCATCCGGGTGTTCAGGGCTTCCTGCGACACCACTTTCTCTGCCAGCGCATCGGGATAAGTCACAATCGTGACGGGCTTCTCCTGCTTCAGGCGGGTCAACACCTCGGTGCGCAAGATTTCGTTGGCGGCATCCCGTTGACCGTACTTAATCGCCCTCCGGAACGAAGAAGGGAAAAACAGGATATCCTCGTCCCCATTGGCTTGCACCATGTCGTGGTAGAAATACCCGGCTTCCTCCAGGTCGTTGAGGATGAACAGGTTCACGCCCGGATGCAGCTTGATGTAGCCCGAAGCGAAGAAAGAGGCACACGAGGCATGGGTGCCCTCTAAAAAAACGGTATGAATATCTTGATTTTGCAAAAGTTGCGCCAAAGCTGCCGTGTTCGGGTGCTTGGCATAAATTTGTTGAAGTCCAGCTATTTCCATTGTAATTTCTATAGATGTCGCAAAATTACAAAATTATTGCTACATTTGCACTTAGCAAACCAGATAAAAAACTTATGTACGAACACATCATCGAACTTTTAGACCAACGGAGGCTGAAGGAAGCGCTCGTCCAGCTACAGGCTTTTACGGCTGACCTGGAAAACTGGACGCTCCATAGCGACATCGAAAACCTTGCGACCACCTATTATTATATGTTGCAATATGCGGCACAGGGAACCGAAGACCCCGCCCGCGACAAGATGTACGAGCAATTGCGCCGCACAGCGTACGAACTGACCGATAAAGCCAATTTCATCAAAAAGAGCAAACAGGAGACGGGATATTTCGCCGATAAATGCAGACGGATGATGCAAAATCCGCCCCATACGTTTCAAGAGCTGGCACTGACGCTGGAAACGCTGAGCGAAGACATGGCATTGGCACAACTGCCCGTCGGCGAGGAATCGCAAGCCACGGGCGAAAACAATCCGTATGTGCGCCACGAGCAGGCAATAGACGAACTTTTCGATAAAATCTGGACTTCATCGCTATGGACCGAAGAGGAATACCAGCAAGCCGCCGCCTTCCTCTCGTCGCTCCTGATACCCGCCAACGACATTGCTGTGATGCTCAGTGCCGTTACGCTCAGCCTGCTTCGTGTGTTCGACAACCGTAAATTCCTGTTCCTGATAAACGCCTGCCAATCGGGAAGCGAAACGCTTATCACCCAACGTGCCTTGATAGGCATCGCCCTGACGGCATATTATCAGGAAAAACGCTTGTTCCTCTACCCCGACCTGCTGGCCGCCTTGGTCCTGCTGGGCGAAAACAAGCATACGACCAAGGACCTGCTCACCATACAGACCTTACTGCTCCTGTCGCGCGAGACCGAAAAGATAGGAAAGAAAATGCGCGAAGAAATCATTCCGACCATGATGCGCTCGCCCAATATGTCGAAGACCGACCTGAAAATCATCGACCTGGAAGAACTGGAAGACAAGAACCCCGAATGGAGCAAAGACATGGCGCAGATAGAAAAGAGCCTCCGCGAGCTGGGCGAACTGCAGATGGAGGGCGCGGATACCTATATGAGCACATTCTCCCAGCTGAAGAATTATCCCTTCTTCCGCCAGGCATCCCACTGGTTTTATCCGTTCGACAAGCAGACACCCGAAATAGCCCAGCTCTTCAAGGACGAGAAAGGCGGGCAAGTCTCGATGATGGGGCTGATTATGGACTCGCCCATGTTCTGTAACTCGGACAAGTATTCGTTCTGCCTCACCTTATTCAATCTGCCCGAGCAACAACGCGAATACCTGACCTCGCAATTCACCGCACAAAACGAAATCAAGGAAGAACAATTGCAGGCATTGGCAGAGACCTCGCGCGACACCCGGAAGCCCGAAATCGTAAGCCGGCAATACATTCACGACCTGTACCGTTTCTTCAAGCTATGGGCTTACCGCAACGAGTGGACGGACATCTTCAAGAGCAAGCTCGACTTGTGGAACTGCCAAGCGCTGCGCCCGTTCTTTACAGAGCCCGACACCTTGAAACGCATAGCCGACCATCTGTTCGCCAAAGACTATATGGAAGAGGCATCGGCGCTGTATCTGAAACTGAGCCAAGAAGAAAAGCCCGATGCAGAGATAATGCAAAAACTGGGATTCACTTACCAGAAGCTGAAGAAATACGATGAAGCCATCAAGGCGTACAGACAGGCAGACTTGTTCAAGCCCGACCATATCTGGACCTTGAAGCATCTGGCACAATGCTACAAGCACACCCGGCAATACGAACTTGCGCTGGAATGTTACGACAAGGTGAAAGAAATGAAACCCGACGACCTGAACATCCTGTTCCAAATGGGTCAATGCCTTGCCACATTGCGCCGCTATACCGAAGCCTTGGCTTATTTCTTTAAGGTGGAATACCTGGAAGAAGCGCCGGCAAACGCCCGGCGTGCCATCGGCTGGTGTTACTTCATGACGGGAAATTATGAGGACGCGTTCCGTTTCTATCAGAAACTGGTCGAAACGGACCAGGCATCCATGGCAGACTGGCTGAATGCCGGACATGCCCTGCTGGCGCAAAACAAGATGCCCGAAGCGCTCACCTATTACCGCAATGCCGAAAAACGCTGTGCCACCCACGAAGAATTCTTCAAGACTTTCATGGCGGACAAAGAGGCGCTAATAGAACAAGGTATCCCCGAAAACACCCTTTACCTTGTCCCCGACCTGCTTTAATCATCCGTCAACCCATACCCCCCAAAAAAACGCACCTATGTTCATCGCCCTTCGCACTTATGTGCGTTGGCTGATGCACATAAGTGCGTAAGCCAACGAACCTAGGTGCATCAGATTGGACGGCTTTTAGCGGAAAGCCTTGCCATAAGTTCTGCCTCCAACTTACGGCGCACTTCCTCCATCGGCACCTCATGCCCGGTTTCCTTCGCAATGGAAGTCACTCCCTTATCCATAAACCCACACGGATGGATGTAGCCGAAATACCGCAAGTCGGTATTCACATTCAGTGCCAGCCCGTGCATGGTCACGAAATGGCTGCTCCGTACGCCGATGGCACATATCTTGCGCTCGGCAGGAGTCCCTATGCCGAGCCATATACCCGTAGCACCTTTTACCCTGCCTGCCTCTATGCCGTACGAACGGCATACGCCGGCAACGGCATCCTCCAGCAAGGCAATGTATTCTTTCAGCCCCAAATGAAAGTCTTCCAGACACAAGATAGGGTAACACACCAGCTGACCCGGCCCGTGATACGTAATATCCCCTCCCCGGTCGATGTGATAAAGCTCGGCGCCAATCTGCTTCAATTGTTCTTCACCCAGGAGCATATTCGTTTCCTTCCCGTGCTTGCCCAGTGTGTACACATGCGGATGTTCGCAAAACACCAGGCGGTTATGGCAAGGCATCTGGGCTGCACGCTCTGCTATCACTTCGTCGAACAAGCGGGTTTGCCGCTCCCATGCTTCGCGATAAGGCACCATGCCCCAATATTCTGTCTCTATATTCATATTCTTTCTTCCTTAAGACGCCTTATAGGTAAATAGTTCGTATAAATAAAAAAGTTCCGAAAATCGATAAGACTTTCAGAACTTCGCTACATTTTACCTCACGGCTTGGTACACCCTCAGGGACTCGAACCCTGGACCCACTGATTAAGAGTCAGTTGCTCTACCAACTGAGCTAAGAGTGCATCCATAACTATAAATGTCAAATTTCCCGTACAAACCTTCTTGAGGTACACCCTCAGGGATTCGAACCCTGGACCCACTGATTAAGAGTCAGTTGCTCTACCAACTGAGCTAAGAGTGCGTCTCATTTCCGTTTGCGGGTGCAAATGTATAACCTTTATTTGAAACTGCCAAACAATTCCAAAGAAATCTTTCATAAAATTTATTTTTTCTACTTCAAGAGTACCTTTCAAGCGTTTTTCATCCATTTTTTCACTTTAATTGTTAGGGATAATCACACTCATTATTTATCTTTGCAAAAACTATAAGCAACAATTATTATAATAATGCAAACGAGTGATAGTGTTGTAATCATACCTACTTACAACGAGAAAGAAAACATAGAAAACATCATCCGTGCCGTATTCAGTTTGGAAAAGTGTTTTCATATCCTAATCATTGATGACAATTCACCAGATGGGACAGCCAATATTGTGCGCAAATTACAGAATGAATTTCCCGAACGCCTCTTCTTGATTGAAAGGAAAGGTAAACTTGGTTTAGGCACCGCTTATATCACAGGATTCAAATGGGCTATCGAACACCGATACGACTATATATTTGAAATGGATGCAGACTTCAGCCATAACCCAAATGATTTGCCGCGCTTGTACCAAGCATGCCACGACGAAGGATTTGATGTCGCTATTGGTTCTCGCTATATCAGTGGAGTAAATGTAGTAAACTGGCCGATGGGCAGAGTGCTGATGTCATATTTCGCATCTAAATATGTAAGAATTGTAACCGGACTCCCCATTCACGATACCACAGCTGGATTCAAATGCTATCGTCGACATGCTTTGGAAACAATACCTTTAGATAAAATCCGTTTCAAAGGATATGCTTTCCAGATTGAAATGAAATTCACAGCATATAAATGCGGATGCAAAATAAAAGAAGTACCTGTCATTTTTGTCAACCGCGAATTGGGTACATCTAAAATGAATAGTAGTATATTCGGGGAGGCTGTATTCGGAGTTATCCGTTTAAAATGGGATAGTCTGTTTAAATCATATCCCCGAATTTGACAGACATCTAAATTTTTATATATAAAAACACACTATTTAGTTAGGAAAATGTAGAATGTATTTCTTAGAAGAAACCTTATAATATAAAATAAATAAATATGCGGATTTGTATAAAAAATGCGACCATCGTTAACGAAGGAGAAAAATACGTAGGTTCGATCATTATTGAAGATGAATTGATTGGTAAGGTGATGAAGGGTAATGTTGATTCCTATGGTGAATGCGACCGAATCATTGACGCCCAAGGCTGTTATCTGATTCCGGGAGTGATAGATGACCATGTACATTTCCGTGAACCAGGACTAACCCAAAAAGCCGATATAGCTACAGAGAGTGCTGCCGCTGCAGCAGGAGGGGTAACCTCATTCATGGACATGCCCAACTGTAAGCCTCAGACTATTACGCTGGAAAGTTTAAATGAAAAATTCGGTCTGGCCGAAGAAAAAAGCATCGTCAATTATTCTTTCTATTTTGGAGCAACGAATGACAATACAGACTTATTTGCCCAATTAGATAAAACACGGGTGTGTGGCATTAAGCTTTTCATGGGTGCCAGTACAGGCAACATGCTGGTGGAAAAAGATGAGGTTCTGGAACGTATTTTTAAGGAAGCACCTATCCTGATAGCTATCCATTGCGAAAATTCAGACATTATCAAATGGAATACTGAAATGGCGAAACATAAATGGGGGGAAGACCCAAACATAAAATGCCATCCTATTATCCGAAGTGCCGCCGCTTGTTGGGAATCGACACAAGAAGCCATAAGGTTGGCAAATCAAACAGGAGCACGCATACATATACTCCATATCAGTACTGCAGACGAACTGGAACTATTTACCAGCCTTCCTATTTCGCAAAAGAACATTACGGCTGAAGCCTGCATTTCGCACCTGATGTTCAGTGATGAGGATTATGACACATACGGAGCACGTATTAAGTGTAACCCAAGTATTAAAACAAAAAAAGACCGTGATACACTTCGTGCGGCTTTGAACACGAATCTCATCGATGTGATAGGAACCGACCATGCACCTCATCTGCTGGCGGAAAAAGAAGGGGGAGCCTTGAAAGCCGCTTCGGGCATGCCTTCTATCCAATTCTCGCTGGTATGCATGATGGAACTGGTAGAACAAGGGATTTTGTCTGTTGAACAAGTGGTGAAAAAGATGTGTCATGCTCCGGCTGAACTTTTCAAGATAGACAAACGCGGGTATATCCGTCCGGGATATAAAGCCGACTTGGTAATAGTAAACCCCAACAGCGAATGGACTGTGACAAAAGACTGTATAGAAAGCAAATGCGGATGGAGTCCATACGAAGGACATACATTCCACTCGAAAGTAGAAAAGACATTCGTCAACGGGACCTTGGTTTACTCGGATGGAAAAGTAAACAAAGAACACCGGGGAGAACCGCTCCGCTTTAACCGATAAACGTATGAGAACAGCAATTACCACCGTCAGTTATACCGTCCACGAGCTAGTCGACTATATCAACTGGATATACTTTTTCCATGCATGGGGCTTCCAGCCCCGCTTTGCAACCATAGCCGATATACATGGATGTGAGGCTTGCCGTGCCGGATGGCTGGCTGGTTTCACTCAACCTGATTCGGTCAAAGCTGCCGAAGCCGTCCGGTTATATAAAGAAGCAACCGATGTCTTGCGGGAAATGGACGCCAGTTGTCGTATAAAAGCTATTTTCAGGCTGATGGATGCTTATGCTGACGGTGATGACTTGCTGTTGGACGGAAAAAGATTTCCTCTTTTGCGGCAACAGAGTCACCTACGGCCCGATGACCCGTTCTTGTGCCTGAGCGATTTTGTCCGTCCCCTCTCGCAAGGAGTTGCAGACACTGTAGGAGCTTTTGCCACTACCACAGACGACCGCATGGAGCAAACCTGCCGTCACGATGCCTACCGGCACCTGCTGGTCCAGACACTGAACGAACGGCTTGCCGAAGCTGCTGCCGAAAAGCTGCACGAAACCATCCGGAAAGAAATATGGGGATATGCCAAAGACGAACACCTTACCCGGAAACAATTGCTCGATGAAGCTTATCAGGGTATCCGTCCGGCTGTAGGATATCCTTCCCTGCCCGACCTTTCCGTCGCTTTTCTGCTTGACGAACTGATAGATATGAAGCGAATCGGCATCCGTCTGACAGAAAACGGCATGATGCAGCCCCATGCTTCGGTATGCGGACTGATGTTTGCCCATCCTGCAGCGCATTACTTTGCCGTAGGGAAAATCGACGAGCATCAATTGGCTGATTATGCCGGAAGGCGTGGAATGGACCTTGCCTGCCTACGCAAATTTTTAATAGCTAACTTACAATAACAATTATACGGAATATGATTTTACTACGCATTTCATTGTTTTTCCTGATTTTGCTATTGTTGCCCGACTGGTATATCTACAGATTTTATATCAGGCACAGCATGAAGCGATGGAAGAAAATATTTTGGTGGGCACCGAGTGTATGCCTGCTGCTTGCATTGGTGTTTTTTGTCCTTTTCCGCCATTCGCTCCAGCACGCTTTCAGCATATACCTTATTGTGGCATTATGCATAGCTGTCCCCAAAATGGTGTTTATGGTATGCGATGTGATAATCTATCTTTGTAAGAAACTGGCACGCTGCTTCATCAAGGATTCGGTGCCGTTGCCTCTCATCCGTTCCTATAAATTGATAAGAATGTGCATTCCGCTATTAGTAGCATGCATTACGTGTATATATATCCTGTTTGGAGCAGCTTTCGGGAAAGAGTACTTTCAGGTAAAAGAGGTGACGTTTTCTTCTCCCGACCTTCCTCCGGCATTTGACGGATACCGTATCCTGCAATTATCAGACATTCATTCAGGAAGCTGGGACGATGGAGGGAAAGCTTTGGAGCGTGCCGTCGCTTTATGCAATGCCCAACAACCCGACCTTACCGTGTTTACCGGCGACTTGGTGAACAGCCTTGCCGATGAGCTGAAGCCTTACATGCCTATCCTTTCCCAATTAAAAGCAAAAGATGGCGTTTATTCTGTGTTAGGCAATCACGATTATGCCACCTACGTGCATTGGGACAATGAAGCCGACCGGCTTGCCAACATCGATTCGCTTATCTCGCGAGAAGAACAAATGGGCTGGGACATGCTGATGAACGAGCATCGCATCCTGCACCGTGGCAACGACTCCATTGCGCTGGTAGGAGTGGAAAACAGCGGGAACCCACCCTTCCCTAACCGTGGAGACCTGCCCAAGGCATTGCGTAACACCGGAAACATGTTTAAAGTCTTGCTCAGCCACGACCCTACCCATTGGCGCAGGGAAGTCCTTCCCAAGACTGACATCCAACTGATGCTGGCAGGACATACCCACGATATGCAAGTCAGTCTGTTCGGATTCTCTTTCTCGAAATTCGTTTATCCCGAACATCGGGGAATGTATTTGGAGAATGGTCGCGGACTGTATGTCAATGTAGGATTAGGTTTCGTCATGTTCCCCATGCGCCTGGGAGCCTGGCCCGAGATTACCGTTATTACGCTCCGGAAAGGAAATTGAAAACTCAAGAGCTGATTAAACTGATAAACTCACAAACCGAAGAACTTAAAAACTAAAGAACCAATAAACTTAAGATCTAAAAAACTTAAAAACTTAAGAACTAAAGAACTAATAAACTCACAAACTTAAAAACTAAAGAACTGAAAGCCCCATGAGATTCATTTACATTATTTATCAAATCTGCATCGGATTGCCTATCTTTTTAGTAGCTACCATCCTTACAGCACTCACCACCATGGTAGGGTGCTGGTTAGGTGACGGTCATTTTTGGGGATATTACCCCGGAAAGCTTTGGTCGCAACTGACATGTTTCCTATTTTTACTCCCAGTCAAAGTAGAAGGACATGAAGTTTTAGACAAAAATACTTCGTACGTATTTGTAGCTAACCACCAGGGGGCATTCGATATCTTTCTGATTTATGGATTCTTAGGACGTAACTTCAAATGGATGATGAAAAAAAGCCTGCGGAAAATACCTTTTGTAGGCAAAGCCTGCGAGTCGGCAGGATTCATTTTCGTTGATAAATCCAGCCCGCGCAAAATCTATGAAACCATCAAGCAAGCCGAAAGAGTATTACAAGGAGGAACGTCGCTGATGGTTTTCCCCGAAGGAGCACGTACCTATACCGGCAAAATAAATGCTTTTAAGAAAGGAGCCTTCTTCATTGCAGACCAACTGCAGATGCCGGTCGTGCCTATGACCATCAACGGCTCTTTCCAAGTCCTGCCCCGTACGGGTAAGGTGCTTTCCTGGCATCCGCTGACGCTTACCATTCATGCGCCGATTCAACCACTCGGCAAAAAAGGAGAAGAAAACCTGCAGATGCTGATGACCGAATCGTATAAGGAAATAGAAAAAGACCTGAAATAAAAAAGCAACGGGGCGGCTGTACTTCACTTGCACAGCCGCCCC